>Ga0105163_1000087_pt1 | contig 55650 bp, 49 predicted proteins | sample JNZ110809AmetaG_FD_81531 | JGI IMG/M metagenome (GOLD analysis project Ga0105163, IMG submission 81531) | Hot spring microbial communities from Jinze hot spring, China to study Microbial Dark Matter (Phase II) - JNZ 110809A | ecosystem: Environmental > Aquatic > Thermal springs > Hot (42-90C) >... | reverse complement strand
CTTGCATCGATAGGATCGGTTTTAGACTTTGAGTCAGAATGCTTTTTAACAAAATAAGGATGAAGAATAAATACGTTGAAGTTATGTTCGTTTAGAAAATCGAAAAGGTTAAGAGTAAAAGAACCAGAAGCCTCCATGGCAATAGAAACAGGTTCGTTGAACTTTTTCAAAAAGGTAATAAACTGAGAAAATCCATCAGAATTAAAAGAGAAAGACTTTGAAGTGATAAACTTGAACTGTTGGTTCATGACAGCGACATCAAACTTAGAAGTAGAGATATCGACACCAACAAACAACATGAAAATCAGCTCCTTTCGAACATACTCCTGTGATTAGATACGAGCTTGGAAGCTCATTACTCAAAAACATGTTAAGAAAGGAAGCTAAAACCTAAGAACAAGCTCGAAGCTTAGGAGGGATACTAGCTTTAACTAATATTTTATACAGGGGGATATGACTTGAGGAGGTGCTTTTTAAATGTTGAAATTTGATTTTACTTACATGCTTCAAGAGAACGTGGCTGGCGGGCTGAAAGAAGAAGAAATCGTTGCACATTCTGAGAATGTAGTGGGGTTTTTAAAAAGGCTTGATGTTGATAGACCCGGATTTGTCAACGCGGTTATGACACGCAAATGGATCGATTCTGTTAATGAGTTAAGCGATTTTATATTCACATTTGATAATTTGTTTGTTCTCGGCATTGGAGGATCTGCACTTGGGAATATTGCTCTCCAGTACGCTCTGCGGCCATTTAACTGGAACTCGATGACGGCCGATGAGAGGAACGGCTATTTGCGGATTTTCATAGTGGATAATGTTGATCCCGATTACTTAGCGTCGATGCTCGATTGCGTTGATCCAAGGAAAACGCTGTTTAACGTCATATCAAAGTCTGGAACGACTGCTGAACCGATGGCAAACTACCTTATAATTCGTGGATTACTTGAAAATTACGGACTTGATGTGAAGAACCATGTTATATTCACAACCGATCCAGAAAAAGGAGTTTTGAGACGCATTGGTCGTGCTGAAGGAATAAGAATGCTGGAAATTCCACCGGATGTAGGGGGAAGGTTCAGTGTACTAACACCTGTGGGCTTATTGTCGGCTAAGGCAGCGGGTTTGGATATAGAAGAGTTGATAATCGGTGCACGTGAAGCCTACGAAAGAACGATTAACTCACCTTTCTGGGAGAACCCCGCCGCATTAATAGCAACAACGCATTATCTCCACTATAAAAAGGGCAGAACTATCTCGGTAATGATGGCCTATTCCAACCGATTGTACTACCTTGCAGATTGGTATAGACAGCTTTGGGCCGAAAGCCTCGGAAAGATGTACGATAACGAGGGCAATAAGGTCTACGTTGGTCAGACTCCTGTCAAGGCGTTGGGAGCTGTAGACCAACATTCACAGGTTCAACTATACAACGAAGGTCCAGACGATAAGGTTTTCACGTTCTTACGAACTGAACGATTCGACAGAGAAATCACGATACCTAAACTCCACAATAACGAACCAGAACTTGCGTACCTCGGTGGTAAGAAGCTTTCGCAGTTACTTAACAGTGAGCAGGTAGGCACTCAACTTGCCCTTGCAAAACACGGTCGCCCTTCTATGACTATTAGTTTCCCGCAGATTGACGAATACCACATAGGTCAATTTTTCATGTATTACGAGCTAGCAACTGTGGTGGCTGGCTATCTTTTCAACGTTAATCCGTACGATCAGCCGGGAGTCGAGCTTGGTAAGAAGATCACGTATGCACTTATGGGTAGAGAAGGGTTTGAAGAATATAACTTTGCAAATGAAATTATTAGAAAGGTTGAGATCGGATGATAAACAGGTATTTGGAGACGTTGAGGGATATTTTTGACCCTATCGCGATATTTGTGAAGGACGAAGAATTCATTGTTGTCGTCAAAGATGAACATGGACTTGAAGAGCGAATAAAAAATTTGCACACCAAGATCGATGACGAGTTGAGCCTGGTAATTCTCACAAGCGAAGAATTTACGCGAATGGGTGAAAAGGACCTGGGGGAGCGGGTTCTGTGATAACTTGGTAATTTGCATCACGGGAAAGGTTGGTACTGGAAAAAGCACAGTAGCATCATTTTTTAAGCAGAAGGGATTCTATTACATAAACATGGACCAAATAGGTCACAGAGCCTTGGAAATAAAACGCGACCTGATTGAAAGCATTTTTGGTACGAGTGATAGAGGAAAGCTTGGTGAACTCGTATTCAGTTCTCAAGAAAATTTGAAACGTTTGGAAGATATTGTTCATCCGGTAATGCTCGAATTATTTGAGAGGGAGCTGGAGAGCGCCTTAAACGTGACCGATAGGATAGTTGTTGAAGCAGCAATTTTGAAGCGACTAGGAATAAAATGCTGCGACTTGATTATTACAGTAAAGAGCACCGAGGACGTTATCAAGAAACGATTGAGTGGTAAGTATTCGCCAGAAAAGGTTGAAAGAATACTTTCTTTGCAAAGAGACATAGATGATTTAGGATACGTTCTGGAAAACAACGGAACCGTTGAGGAATTACATACAAAATTGTTGGAAATTTGCAAAAACGTGGGGCTCCATATTTGATAGTCCAGGAAAATGGGTGAGCGGGAGGGGTTGACCATGCTGATTTTTTTGGATACTGCGAACTTGGATGAGATAAAGCAAGGGGTAGAGTGGGGTATCGTGGATGGTGTAACCACGAACCCTACGTTGATTGCTAAGGAAGGTGTAAATTTTGAGACAAGGATTAAGGAGATTTGTGAAATTGTCCAGGGGCCGGTTTCAGCAGAAGTTATTTCTCTCAAATTTGAAGAAATGGTCGAAGAAGCAAGAAAACTGGCCTCAATAGATGAACACGTCGTGGTGAAAATTCCTATGACGCCTGACGGTATAAAGGCTGTGAAGGTTCTCTCCGCTGAGGGGATTAAGACGAACGTTACACTTGTTTTTAGCCCGAACCAGGCCCTAATCGCGGCGAAAGCGGGAGCTACTTACGTTAGTCCTTTCATAGGCAGGGTAGATGACATTGGTAATGATGGAGTTAGATTGCTAGAGGAAATTATGCAAATATACGCTAACTATGGATTCGATACGCAAGTGATTGCGGCAAGTGTACGTCATCCTATGCACGTGGTCCAAGCCGCAATGATTGGGGTGGACATAGCGACGGTACCCTTCGACGTTTTGAAGAAAATGTTTATGCATCCACTAACAGATATTGGAATAAAGAGGTTTTTGGAGGATTGGGAAAAATACAAAGAAGCTAGAGGATGAAAGGTGAAGAAGTATTTGGGGAGGTTTGTGGATGTACAGAACACACACCTGCGGTGAATTGCGAGCTAGTGACGATGGTAAGAAGGTTACACTAGCTGGTTGGATTGACCGTATCAGGGATCTTGGCGGAGTAAAATTTTTGGTTTTACGTGACAGATACGGTAAAACCCAACTGGTTTATAATCCAGCTGCTTCTTCCGAAGATGTTGTTTCGACACTTTCAAGGGAAGATGTCATTCAGGTAACCGGTACCGTACGAAGACGTCCACCAGAAGCGATAACAAATGAGCCAACCGGGGAAATTGAAGTTTTCGTTGAGGAGTTGAAGGTACTTTCGAAATCAGCTCTTCCTCCTTTCTATCCTGGTGATGAGGTATCCGAGGAACTTAGGTTGAAGTACAGGTATCTTGACCTTAGAAGTCCCCGAATGCTTAACAACCTTTTGGTGCGTCACAAGATGACTCTTGCTGCAAGAGAGTATTTGAACTCTAATAATTTCGTTGAGATAGAAACACCGTACCTGACAAAGAGTACTCCGGAAGGTGCAAGGGATTTCCTTGTACCATCCAGGCTCAAAAAAGGGAACTTCTATGCACTTCCTCAAAGTCCACAGTTACTTAAGCAGATTCTCATGATATCCGGCTTGGATAGGTACTTCCAAATAGTGCGATGTTTCCGAGACGAGGATTTGCGTGCTGACAGGCAACCTGAGTTCACGCAAATAGATATTGAAATGTCCTTTGTTCACATGGAGGATGTGATGGAGCTTTCGGAGGGACTAATCAGACACATTTTCAAGTCAGTTGGTTTAGAACTACCTGAGAGGTTTGACAGGATTACGTATGAAGAAGCGATGGAGAAATACGGTTCGGATAAACCCGATAGACGCTACGGTATGGAGCTTGTGGATCTCAGAAGGTATTTTGAAACTTCGGAGTTCAAGATCGTTAGAAATGTGCTCGATTCAGGTGGTTCGGTAAAGGGTTTCAAAGCCGGTAAGATACAAATGAGTAGGAAAATTGCAGACGAGTACGGTGAATTTTTGAAGAACTATGGACTCGGCGGTTTGTTGTGGTTTAAGGTGGAAGGTGGTAACGTAGTTTCAACAACCTCCAAATTCCTCGAGAACGAATACAGAGCAATCTCAAGGGATTTTGGACTAGAAGAAGGGGATGTCTTTATCATTGCAGCACACGACGACAGAGAACGTCTCAACGAAGCTTTGGGAGCGTTGAGATTGAAAATAGGAAAAGAACACGTAAAAGTTTCGGGATTCGATGCCCTCTGGGTGATTGATTTCCCGTTCTTAGAATTCAACCAAGAAGAGCAAAGATACGTTGCTCGTCACCATCCGTTTACGATGCCCCATTTGGAAGATCTTGAACGCGGTGTCGAATGGCCGAAAGTGCGTGCTTACGCGTATGATATGGTAATAAACGGGTTTGAGGTTGGTGGTGGAAGTATCAGGATTCATGACAGGGAAATCCAGGAGAAAGTTTTTGAGATCATAGGACTTTCCAGAGAAGAAGCCAAGGAAAAATTTGGATTTTTCCTCGAAGCGCTTCAGTACGGTGTCCCACCGCACGGAGGAATTGCCTTTGGACTAGATCGACTGGTTTCAATAGCAGTCGGGGTTGACAACATACGTGAAGTTATTGCATTCCCAAAAACCTCGAGCGGAACGTGTTTGCTGACGGGTGCCCCATCTACAGTTTCACCGAAACAGCTCGAGGAAGTTGGAATAGAATTGAAAAGCGAAGCCTGAATTTTGAGGGAGGTGCTGGGCATGGCTGTGAAGTTCGAAAAAAGGGAAATAGGTGAGAAGCTCGTCGTCACGATCCACGGTGAAATCGATGCATATCATTCGGCTGAAGTTAAGAAGTTTATAAAGGACAGCATAAACGAGACAAGGCTATCTAAAATCGTACTTGATATGTCCGAAGTTAACTATATAGATAGTGCCGGGCTTGGTAGCCTGGTGGCGTTGTACAAGGACGCAAGGATGGCCGAAAAGGAGTTCGTTCTTGCGGGTTTGAAACAAACTGTAATGAGAATATTCGAAATGACCAGGCTCGATCGTGTGTTCAAAATAGTTCAGACTGTCGAGGAGGCATAAAAATTGGCTTGTAGGATTGCGATTGATGGGCCAGCTGGTTCTGGTAAGACTACGGTCGCCAGACTTGTTGCACAAAGATTGGGGATAAGTTATCTTGATACTGGTGCAATGTACAGAATTGTTGGGCTGCACTTGAGTCGCAAAGGAGCTAACGTCAAGAGTAGCTCGCTTAAGGATTATTTAACGGACTTGAGAATAGAATACACGGATGGTAATTTTTACGTGAACGGTACCCCGGTGGGTGAAGAAATTAGGACACCCGAAGCTGGGATGTACGCGTCTCTGTATGCGGCGCATCCGGATGTGAGGGAATTTCTAACAAGGATCCAAAAGGAGATTTGCAAAGAACGGAATATTGTAGCTGAAGGTAGGGATATCGGGACGGTTGTTATTCCCGATGCTGAAGTCAAAATTTTTCTAGTTGCCTCACCTGAGGTACGTGCAAAACGACGTTACTTTGAGTTAATTGCTAAGGGATACAAAGTTCAGTATGAGGATGTCCTTCGTGAAATAATTGAGAGGGACCAGAATGACAGCAAGCGTGATATTGCTCCGCTTTCGAAGGCTGTGGATGCTGTTGAAATCGATACTTCTGACTTATCGATAGAAGAAGTCGTTGATATGATAATTAAACTTGTTCGTGAAAGATGCTGGGAAAAGTTTTGATTCAACGTTTGGTAGGTGAATCGTTCATCGATGGATGTTGTAATCGGTCCTTACGGATTTTGTTTTGGCGTCCAAAATGCAGTAGAAACGATCGAGAAATTGTTAAAGCAGCATAGAGTCTATACCGATGGAGATGTGGTTCACAATAGAAATGTTGTGGAACATTTGAAGAAAATGGGCCTCAGTTTAATTGAACTCGAGGAGTTAAAAAGTCTCCAAGAGGAAAATGCTATCTTTGTAGTTCGGGCTCATGGACTACCACCAGATAAGTTAGAAATCATCCGCAGATACGTTCGAATCGAAGATTTGACGTGTTCGATAGTGCGTAGGAACGTTGAACACGCTAAGAATATGAATTTGAAAGGTTACAAAGTTGTTGCCTTTGGCGACGAACATCACGCGGAAATGGTGGCACTTAGAGGGAACGTGCCAGATGTAATCATTACAAAGGAGCCAGTCTCAGTAGTTTGCAAGAAAATATTTCTGATGAGTCAAACAACCAGTTCGAGTGCAGAATTCAAAAGTTTCGTGGACGCGATGAAAGAAGTGAATAAATCTGCGGAAATTGTAGTTTACGACTCCGTGTGCAAGGTTACCGTTGAGCGAGAACATGCTGCGAAAAGGCTTGCCGAAATCTGTGATGTGGTTTTGATAATCGGTGGTAAAAACAGTGCGAATACTCGCAAGCTGTATGACATAGTGTTGAAAGTGTCAAGAGCAAAGCCGGTGCATATCGAGGATAAGCAAGAATTGGAACACATGGACTTATCTTCTGCAAAAAGTGTTGGAATAATAAGCGGCACTTCAACATCGACAGCAGATGTTGAGGAAGTATTAAGATACCTTTCTGAAAAATACGGTGGGAGGGAACGTTACATGGCGGAGTACAACAGGGACGTCTCTATACCAACCGAAGAGGAGTTTTCGTTTGAAGAACTCCTCAACCAAGCGGAGCTTTCCGAAGAGCGAGTCCGTAGAGGAGCGATCGTAGAAGCGACTGTTATCGAAGTATCTCCTACGGGTGTTACCCTTGATCTTGGTTCAAAATTGACAGGAATTTTACCGCCTGAAGAAGCCTTCAGAGAACTTTCCGAATACAAGGTTGGTGAAAAAATAAGAGTGAGGATTGAGAGGATTAATGAAGAGGATGGTACCGCACGAGTTTCGGAAAAACGCCCTATGGAGCGTGTTGTTCGTGAACAACTCGAGCAGGCCTTTAAAAACGGTACCCCTGTGTTCGGTAAGATCATGGAACGTACCAAAGGAGGTTACAAGGTATTATTATCAAAGCTCTTTGATGCGTTTTTACCTGGAAGCGAATCGGCGATGAGACCTGATGAGCAAATTCCGGCAGGAAACCTAGAATTTGTTATTACTTCGATGGAACAACGCGGTCGAAAACTCAACATCGTAGTTTCGCGGAAGCGAATTTTCGAGCGAATGATAGATGAGTTCTTCAATACGAAGAAGCTGGGTGATGTTGTCGAGGGTATCGTTGAAAGTATCGATAATCGAGGTGCTTTCGTTAAAATTGGTGGTATTTTAAATGCATTTGTACCAAACTCCGAGATTTCGTATAATTCGAACCTGACAGCTAAAGACGTGCTTACGGTGGGAAAATCGTTTAAGTTTGTGATCAAAGAAATCGACGCTACCCGGAGAAGAGTAACCCTCAGTTTAAAAGCGTTGCTTCCGGATCCTTGGGAGTCCGTTCCGAAAAAATTCTCCGTTGGACAAACGGTTAGTGGTATTGTTACATCTATTAAGCCGTTTGGTTTCTTTGTCAAACTTGAGGATGGTGTTGAAGGACTGGTTCCAATTTCTGAAGTTTTCTGGGGAAAACCGGGAAAGATTGAGGATCTTGTTGCCGTCGGTGACGCGGTCAAACTCCAAATTATCGACATTAGACCGGATAAAAGGCAGATAACACTAAGCTACAAGAATGCTCTCGGAGATCCTTGGCAGAAGGTTGAAGAAAAGTACCTGCAGGGCAATTTAGTTAGTGCAAAGGTGGTCAAAATACTGCCGAATGGTGCGATTCTAGAGCTGGAACCAAATATTACCGCGTTCTGCAACATATCGGAACTCTCCTGGAACTTTGTCGATAATCCTGAAGAGGTACTCCAAGAAGGTCAGAAGGTCAACGTGCGAATTATGGAAGTGGATAAAGAAAATAAAAAGATCAGAGTTAGTATAAAACGGGCATCCGAAAATCCCTGGGAAAAATTCGCTCAAAACCATAGGGAGGGCGATGTTGTTACGGCAAGGATTATAAAAGTGGTTGACAAGGGATACATTGGACTCTGCGAAGGGGTAGAGGTGTACATACCAAAAACGCAGGTTTACGATGAACTTGAAATAGGTGCTGAGGTTTCCGGAAAGATTATAAAACTCGAACAGCAGAAGGATATTTATAAGATCGTCGTAAGCCCTAAAGTGCTTGAGAACGAAAAAGCTGTCCGTGAGGCACAGAGAGAAAGTGTGACTCCTAACGTCAAGATCGAGATCAAAGACTCGGCGGAGGTAAAGGCTGAAGATGCCACAAACTCAGGGCCAAAGGAAGAATAAGGTTCCAACGGTTCTTATAGTAGGTAGGAGTAATGTTGGAAAGTCTACACTTTTCAACAAACTCATAGGGAAGAGAAAATCTATTGTTGCTGACGAATCGGGGACAACACGCGACGCGGTCGTTGACCGCGTCGTTTGGCACGATAAACAGTTTTTACTTGTTGATACTTGCGGTATTTTTGAGGGTAGGGAGGACGAAATCTACGAAAAAAGCAAAGAAATGACCATAAACGCTTTAGTGGAGGCGGATCTTGTACTCTTTGTTGTTGATGGAAGACGGGGATTGTCATCCGAAGACTTCACGGTTGCGGACATTGTGAGGAAGAGCGATGTAGATGTAATATTAGTTGCCAACAAGGTAGAGAACGAGAAAACCTACAGAGATATTCTTCCGGATCTTTACACACTTGGCTTTGGCGAACCGTTTCCAGTTTCTGCCGAACAAAGCAAAAATTTGGATGAATTGATAGAGCTAATTGTGAAAAAACTGGAAGAAAGAGGATATGACCTCACAAAGGCTTCAGAACAAACTGAAAACATCGTTAGAGTAGCTATTGTGGGTAGACCCAACGCTGGTAAATCTTCGCTTTTCAACATGATAGTTAAGGAAGAACGAGCTGTGGTTACGCCGATAGCCGGAACAACACGCGATACCATCGATGAGTTAGTTAATATTGATGGCCGAAGTTATCTCTTTGTCGATACCGCAGGGCTCAGGAGGAAGAGTAGAATCGAAAATTTTTTGGAGCGTGTGAGCACGCTCAGAACTATTGAGGCCATTGAACGGTCAGATGTTGTGCTAATAGTTATCGACTCAACCGAAGGTATTACAAGGCAAGACCAAAAGATTGCAGGACTTGCGGAAAAGAGAGGTAAGGGAACGGTCGTTGTTTTGAATAAGTGGGATCTCATCAAGCATGCAGAAAGAAGAGCGCAGGAGTTTATTGATTATGTAAGAGAAAAACTCTATTTTATAGATTACAGTCCAATTGTGTTTACCAGTGCCATCAAAAAGGTTGGGTACAAAGAACTGCTCAGATCGATAAACACGGCTTACGAGTCCCTAAATCGGAGGGTGCCCACCAGTGCTGTAAACTCGGCCCTCCAGCGTATGATTGCTAAACCACCCCACGGCATAAAGATATACTACGGTCTGCAGGTGGATATCAGGCCTCCAACGTTTCTCTTTTTCGCGAACAAAGCCGAAATCCCCGAAAGTTTCCAAAGTGCTATTAGAAGGACTATCCGTGAACAGGTTGATCCGTTCACTGGAGCTCCTATATTTCTTAAATTCAAACCAAGGTCATGAGCAAAAACCGCTTTTGTTTTTATCTTTTGAGACTAATAATTGGAGGAAAGCTTCGTGGATAGAGAATTGGCTCAGTTTATGGAGCTCTTAGATGAAGAGTTAAGGAAGATTTCCTGTCCAGAATGTGTTAAATGCGGTTGGTGTTGCAGACAGACAGTTTGTTATTACGGGGAATGGGATTACGAAAAACACCAGTGCAAGTTTTTGACAGAAGACAACCTTTGCGCAAAACACGACGAAATAGTTGCGTACGAGCAACAGCTGGGCCTAAACCCCGGGCTGTTTGGAAGTGGGTGCTGCGTTAATTTTATGAACCCGTATCGGTTGCGTATAATAAAGTCCCGCCAAGGAGGCTGCTGCAAGGACAATGAAGCTAACGGTTGATGCGCTTCGGAGGAAGGTCTTGAACCAAAACATTAAGCTTGCACTTACTGTTGTGCTTGTTGTCGCAGCTTTTTTTGTGATTTTCATACAGTACCATATCTCTGAAAGTCTTAGAAAAGATCTAGCAATGCTTGATGAGTCCTTCAAAAATTTGATCGAGTACTTTTGTGAAAGTTTAAGGAGTCAAAGCGAGGATTACGTTAAGTTTGTCGAATCGGAGATAGAATTTATGGCGAATCTTGTGAAGAACGTTCCAAAATTAGATACCTTACAGGAAATCAAGAATTTCTACATTTCAAACATTCCTCCAGCGGTGAATAACGTGGATGTACTTTTGCTAGATGAAAACGCTAAAGTGCTTGCAGCAACCAGCTTACTTGAGAGTTTGGACCTCTCCAAAATAGGAGCGGGCTGGGAACAAAAGCATGGTTTTTTGTTCATTCCTGGAACGCGTTATCTAGCATTTTTCTACACTTATCAGTTGAATGGACGGTATATAATGTTATTGCTCTACCTAAGACCAGAACTTTACGAGACTTTATTTAGATCTTTCACGGCAAGAACCTCGAATTACGTAAAAAGCCTTGCGGTTTACATTGATGCTGAGAACAGACTTGGGGTATCAAGTCGCTCACCCGACAAAGTTTTGGTGAGCACGAGAAACTTTCCTGTGATTTTTAGAAAGATCAGCGGTGCAACTTATTACAACAAGTATCGACTTAATTCTGCTTTCATGGGCAGCAGCTTTCTTTATCTAAGGGCAGAGTTAAATTACGCTTCTCTCTTTAATTTCTTGTTTGTGGGCATTTTGGTCTTTGTCGTAACCGTGGTAATTTCCACGGTGTTTTCGGTTAATTCGACTGTTGAACCTTTTGTAAAGGATATCACGAGGATCGAAACAGCAGTAAGAGAGATGGGGAATACTGGTATACTACCCCCACAAACGGACTTTGAAATCGAAGAAATAAACGACATATATGCTACTCTTAGTTCTCTTCTCCAAGAGCTTAGTGCGTCAATGGAAGAGCTCGAAGCAACCAATCAAGAATTGGAAAAAGCCTACTCCGAGATTTCGAAAAAGACCGAAGAGTTCAGGATGCTTCTGCTTCATATGTCCGAAAGACTTGCGGTAGTTGCCGAAGGTTACGACGAGAACACCGGTCAACACATTTATAGGGTCAAAAAGCTCAGCGGACTAATCGCTGAAAATATGAACCTTGAACCTGATGTTGTCGAATCGATAAAGATGTTTGCAAGTTTACACGACATTGGCAAGATATTCATACCAAAGGAGATCCTATTGAAACCTGGAAAGCTAACACCGGAAGAGTGGGAAATCATGAAGAAACACACGGAATTTGCGAAGAAAATCTTGGATGTACCTGGTTTCGAACGTGCTCTCAGTATTGCATTGTACCACCACGAAAATTACGACGGTACTGGTTATCCTTTCGGATTAAGGGAGGCGGAAATCCCAATTGAAGCTCAGATTGTAAAGATCGTCGACGTGTACGATGCATTGAGATCGGACAGACCATATAAACGTGGATATTCCCACGAAGAAGCGATGAAAATCATTTTAGAAGGGGATGGACGGACATTACCCCAACACTTCGCTCCTGAACTATTGCAAGTGTTCAAAGAGCTGGCTCCTTTAATAAACGAGGCTTGGGAAAGTGTTAAATGAGACTTGACATGTGGACCTACTGTGGTACAATTCATTTTCGATGCCCAATACGCACGCCAGTCCGTTTCCCACCTCGGTGCTTTGGTTGAAGCCAAAGTCGGTGGGCTAGAGGATGGCGGAGGCGTAAAACCAAATTGTACGGAGGTGTAGGTATGCCGGTAGTAACTATGAAACAGCTTCTGGAAGCGGGAGTTCACTTCGGACACAGAACCCAGAGATGGAACCCGAAGATGAAACCGTACATCTATGGTGCAAGAAAGGGTATTTACATCATCGACCTGCAGAAAACTGTCAAACTGCTCGACGAAGCCTACGATTTCGTGAGGGATGTTGCAAGCCGTGGAGGTACCATACTGTTTGTCGGAACGAAAAAGCAGGCACAGATGGTTGTGAAAAAAGAAGCTGAAAGGTGTGGAGGCTTTTACGTAAACAACAGATGGCTTGGTGGTCTTTTAACAAACTTCCAGACGATCCAAACCAGGATTCAGAAATTAAAGGAACTCGAAGAAATGGAAATGAACGGAGAGCTTGATAAGCTTCCGAAGAAAGAACAAAGTAAATTGAGAAAGACTCTTGAAAAGCTCAGAAAGAACCTTGGTGGCGTCAAAAACATGAAGGGACTTCCTGATGTCGTTTTTATAGTGGATCCTCGCAAAGAGAAGATTGCTGTACAGGAAGCAAACTACCTGAAGATACCAATTGTTGCCATGGTTGATACCAACTGCGACCCTGATCCAATTGATTACGTTATACCCTCCAACGACGACGCAATTAGGGCAATTGCTCTGATAACCAGCAAAATAGCTGACGCTTACCTCGAGGGTCGTGAAGGTGTGCCCTACAGTCCGGAATCTGTAGCTGAGAGCACGGAAATACCAGAAGAAATTGAAATCACCGTTTCGGAAGACCTAGACGAAGAAGAAATCTAAGATAGAGCTTGTTAAGTCGGGCAAATCCACAATTCAAAAAGTGGTTACCGATAAGTTTAAATAACGCGGGTAGGCTCTTCAGGTCTACCCGTTTTTTGTTTCACATTAGGTCACTGCAGTTGATCACTCTTGACAAAACCTCTTTTAGTGTTATAATCTTCTTAGCACACGAGTAAATGGATTGCTAATCCGTGTGATAAGTCCCTCGAGGGTGAGCGTGTGTGGAGGGATAATTATGGATTTGACAGAACGCCAAAAGAAGGTGCTCTACTGCATCGTTAAAGAGTACATCAGTAACAAAACCCCTGTTAGCTCAAAGCGTGTTTTGGAGACAGCGACGATAGAGCGTTCTGGAGCTACAATTCGTAACGACATGCATCGCTTAATGAAACTTGGATACATTTATCAGCCACACACATCGGCGGGGAGAGTGCCGACGGACAAAGGCTTAAGATTTTACGTCAACGAGTTATTAAAGATTAGGGAAGAAATTCGGCAGAGGAGTACACAGGTTGAGACCGTTGCAAAATTTCCAATTGGAGATATGGAGAAAGTACTCAGCGGAGCTGCCAGACTCTTAAGTTCCTCAACGAAGGGATTCGTAGTTATAGAGAAACCCAGTCCGCTGAATCTGAGAATAAAGAGAATAGTTATCACGCCTGTCAGTAAAACATTTTCCATCGCCAACGTAATCACAACGCTTGGTTTGAGCTCATCGATTCCTCTGTCACACGCAGAGGTGGACGATTTGACTGAAATTGAGCGAGTGCTAAACAGGATGATGAGTGGAATTACGTTGAGTGAATTTAAAGCAAAATTGAAAACGGTGCTTTCAAGGATGTCTGAATTCACAGAGTTCATCAGTGAAAATACTGTGAAAGGATTCATTGATATAGTTGAGAGGTTATCATTTGAATCGTATGAAGATTATCTACACGTAGGAATTGCGAACTTGGTCGCTAACGAACGAGTACGCGAAGACAAGATTCACCACCTTATCGCATACGTTTCGAGTGAGACGTTCTTCAAGGAACTTTTTGAGCTAAAGGATGGTATTTACATTGGTAAAGAACATGGGCTAAGATTTTTGGAAGACTTCTCCGTTATCGTCGGTAGGTTCAAGCTTGAGGAACGACCTTTGGGAAGAGTGGCCACGGTGTTCGATAAGTACGGTGACTACGATAGCGTAATTGAGAGTTTTGAGTACATGTTAAACAGACTTTCAGAATACTTCACCGTTGTTTCAAGGAACGTTGAGTAAGTCAATAAATTTAAAAACACTAGGAGGTGCGGAAAAATGCAGGAAATGGAAAAGAAAATAAACGGTACTACCTCGGAAGGCACGGAACAAACAGAACAAAAACCCGTGGAAAATGCGAAAAGTGTTCAGGAGGGGGCTCAAGAGGTTCCAAGCCTCGAGGAAGAAAACAAGCTGCTTAAGGATAAGATAGCCGAATTAGAATCACAACTGAGAGAGATACAGAACGCGGCTAGGATTATAAGGGCAAACTTTGAAAACTACAAACTGGATGTAGAAAGACAGATTCGCGAAGTTTCGAAGAATTCGATCCTGAGACTTATCAAAATTCTTCTTCCCGTAATCGATGATTTTAAACGTGCGTTCGTTTATTACGATCAAACAAAGGATTTGGAAGAATTTTACAAAGGGATTTCAAAGATATACGAGAAATTTCTGAAGATACTGGAAAACGAGGGACTGAAAGTTATTGATGCGTCTGGCAAATTCGATCCGTTCCTCCATGAAGCTTTTGAAAGGGAGGAACGTGACGATGTTGAAGAGTATACGATATTAAGTGTGATAGAAGATGGCTATACTTTCAACGGTCAGGTGGTGAAACCGGCCAAAGTGAAGGTTTCCGTAAAACCAAGGGAACAAAAGTGAGGTGGCCAAGATGCCAAAAAAGGATTATTATGAAATACTGGGAGTACCAAGGAACGCATCTGAGGATGAGATAAAAGCTGCTTATAAAAGGTTAGTGAAGGAATGGCATCCGGATAAGCAACCTGAAGATCGAAAGAAATATGCGGAACAGAAATTCAAGGAGATACAAGAGGCATACGAGGTGCTTTCGGATCCTCAAAAGAGAGCCATGTACGATAAGTTTGGTTACGTAGGCGAGGGGATTCCGCACGAATATCATTATACGACAACCGGTAGTGGCTTTGGATTCGAAGATATTTTCCGCGACTTTTTCAACGACGACATATTCAACATATTCTTTGGCGACCAGAGAACACAGACGCGAACACGAACAACTTCGAGGCGTAGCCCACGTAGGGGAGAAGATATACAGTTAGATGTGTCTGTGACCGAGCGAGACGTTTTTACTGGAAAAGTTGTCACACTTGAGTATGAGAGATACGAAACTTGTGAACACTGCCACGGGGAAGGGGTTGAACCGGGTAGCCGAAGTGTAACGTGCTCAAAGTGTCACGGTACAGGGGTTGTGAGAGAGGAAAGGCGAACACCGTTTGGAGTATTCATTAACCAGTACACTTGCGATGTTTGTGGTGGTGTCGGTACCGTTCCTGGAGAGGTTTGTCGCGTGTGCCATGGTATCGGGCGCGTCAGAAGGAAAAGTTCTGTGATTTTTGATGTTCCAGCTGGTGTTGATGATGGGCAAGTTTTCAGAATCCCGCGAAAGGGTAACGCAGGACTATACGGGGGAGAATACGGAGATCTGTATGTGAAGATCCACGTACAAAGAACCTCTGGACTAAGGCGAGAAGGTGATGATATAATCGTTGATGCAAAAGTTGATTACGTTACCGCAATTCTTGGTGGCAAAATCACAGTAACCCTGCCGAATGGAGAAGCGGTTGAAGTGGAAGTTCCGTCTGGTACGCAACCTGGTGACAGGATAACGGTGCGAGGCAAAGGATTTCCAAGTCAACGAACAAGTCGCAGAGGTAATCTCGTGGTTAACTTGAACGTTGAGATACCACGGAAAGTTTCCAAAAAAGAGAAAGAGCTACTTGAAGAAATAGCACGTATCAGAGGTGTTGAATTTTGAAGATTGAGAAAAACAAGTTGAAATCACGAAGCCGCTACAGAAATCATTCATATCGAGTTGGCCAGTTGATACTGCTCCCTGTAGTACTTGTTTTGGGGGCTCTTTTTTTCCTTTACTCAATTTCTTACGCGGATAAGAATCTCGGAGTCAAAGGTAGTACCAATGATGAGACTAAAAGTAACGATTCTGGAGAGATTTCCTTTATTCATCCAATTGCCAAAGAGGTAAGGTTTCATAAAACATTACCAACCTCAAATGGATTTGTCTCTGTTGGGACGTGCTATTTGAACGATGAGATGAAATACCAGCTTTTGGTTGTATACTTCGATGCGAGCATGATCGAACAGTGGCGATTTGAGTTTGGCGGTACGGGAGATGAGTGGGCTTATGATGTTGTCGAAGACGAAGGATTTGTCGTTGTTGGCGTTTCTGCTTCAAAGGAGTACGGTGTCCGTGGACGATATGATGCCCTAGTCTTAAAGCTGGACTACTCAGGAAAATTATCATGGTTCCGAGTCTTTGGTGGTCCCGATTGGGATAGGGCCTACAAAATCGCCAAGATACCTAATGGTTACGCATTTGCTGGGGATAATTATCTAAAAGGTTTTGATGTGAGTTCAAATTTTGGAGAGCACGATTTCTGGGTGGTGGCAATAGACAAAAAGGGTAGAAAGATTTGGGATCGTAGCTTTGGTGGATTAAAATGGGATCGAGCCTACGCTCTGGCCTTTGTTGGGGAACGAAATTTACTGGTAATCGGTGGTTCAAGTAATTCTTTTACCAATGGTAATAGGTACGACAGTTACGTAGTTGCGTACGATTTGAATGGAAATTTGGTTTGGAGGTTACCCCTTGTTATTCAAAACGCTAGTGTATGGCTCACCGATCTACGGACTTCCGGAGTTTACATTTACGCAGCTGGTTATGTCTCGGAATTTGTTCAGGCTACCAATGGTGGAGCACTACGTGTAACGACTTTCGAGAGGGCATTCTTGGCCAAGATTTCGTTCTCGGGTAAAATGGAATATTTCAAAGTTTTTGGACAGAACGTCAGATTACATGCATTTGAGTTAATTGAGTCTGCAGAAAACCACGAAACTTTCGTGGTAGCTGGGTATAAAGACCTACCGAATTTAAAAAGTCCGTGGTTTGCAACAATTACGGTCAGCTTACAGCAAAAAACTTCTCAAAACATTGTTATAGCTGAGATGGAAGAAGAAAAATATTACGGTGAGTACTTTGATGTGCAGTTCATACCAGACTCCCAAAGGTTGCTATTGAGTGGAACAAGACTTGTGAACGGAAGGTTTTTGGGAATTCTCAACTCGAGGGCTATTTCCGAATAAATCCAGCGTTTAGTTGTCCTCAGGTTCCGTTTTCTTTAAAAAAGAACAGATGAGAAATTGAACCAATTACCACACCTAAGATTAAGTACGCAAAACCAAAAGTTGCACCACCTTTCGCTAAAGCCAACAGAATGACTTGCACTGATTCGGCATCGTTGAACATCAAATACCCGATAAGCTGGGATAAGAAGAACGACCCCACCGGTGCAACGATAGTGCAAGCTAATGTAGTCACAAATTTTAGCTCTTTACCGCACATGAATGACAAGAGAATGACAAAAATTTCAGGAAAAAAGCCAACTGCGAAATTTTCAAAAACTCTGTATACCACCGAATAGGTCTCCACCAAAGTTAAAGTGGCAAGAATTAAACCTAACTTCACTGCTCCTCACTTCCTGATCTAAGCCTGCGTAAAGTTTCCAAGGCGTCCTCCTTTGTAAAACAGATCGTCTTAGATACATCGGCAAACGAATACCTGTCGTTGCCAGCGTAAAGCAAGGTGCTCTTTCCGATCCCACCTTGGAAATACTCTTCAACATAGTGAACACCAACGATTTCGCCAACGTACAGGATGTGGTCTCCGAACGGTACGGATTGTACTAACTTGCATTCGTATGCGGAAATTGCCCGTTCGAGTATAGGAACACGGAGTATTTTTCCGAGAACCCACTCGCCTTCAGCAACTCGGGATTTATCCACCTCCCGTCCGGACAACCGACCAAAAATTCCGGCAAGTTGGTAATCGTTGAAGTCGAGGAAGTTCAACGAAAACTCCGAGGTCTTGCCGAGTAACGTAGCTGTAAACCGTTTTGGAGAAACGGCTACACCGTAGAGTGGTGGATCGAACGAAAGTTGGGTATGCCACGCGGCCGACATGAAATTCACCGTATCGCCGGCTTTAACTCCTACCACTGCAACAGGAAAAGGATAATGGAAATAAAATTTTGATGGTTTCTCCAAAAACTTCTTCAACCCTGCTCCCTCCCATCCGAAAGCATATTCAATGGCACCTACAGTTTTCGTACCAAGTAAATTATACCACCAAGTAGGAAAATAATTCTCTTCATTTTCCCACCTTGTGTGATATAATAGCTTGTGAAATTCGAGTTTTTGAGTTGCTGAAGAGTTACTGAAAAACCGCGCTTCTCTCTGGGAGGTGTGTTTTTTGATTTTAACAAAGGAAGGTTTTAGGAAAATGACACTCAAGGAAGCTCTCGAGTATCCGTCAAAAGAGGAACTTGTATCCCTGTCCCTCAGCGTTATAGAGGAACAAGATACAAAGCTCAACGCATTCATTTACGTTAACAAAGAAGCTGGAACAGGAATTCCAATTGGCATAAAGGACAATATCAATATCCACGGCCTTCCCACCACGTGTGCATCAAGAATTTTGAAAAACTACGTTGCAACGTTCGATGCGACGGTAATTAAGAAACTGAGAAAAGCGGGTTTCGCATTTGTTGGAAAGACGAACCTTGACGAATTTGCGATGGGTGCGAGCACAGAATATTCCGCTTTTGGTCCGACGCGAAACCCACATGATCTGGAAAGGGTAGCTGGTGGTAGTAGCGGCGGCTCGGCAGCTGCAGTTGCCTCTGGTGAGGTAATCATCTCGCTGGGTAGCGATACGGGAGGTTCGATTAGGCAACCTGCCGCGTTTTGCGGTGTCGTGGGTTTCAAACCAACTTATGGTTTGGTTTCGCGATATGGTCTTGTTGCTTTTGCCTCGTCTCTTGATCAAATCGGTCCGATAGCCAAGACTGTCGAGGATGCCGCGTTATTGATGAACATCATCGCTGGAAGAGATGAACATGATGCAACGACAGTTAACCGTGAAATCGATTTTACCAAGTTTATTGGTAGGAAAATTAATGGTTTAAAGATAGCCGTTGCAAAGCAATCGTTCAGCGAGGGAGTTGAGGATGGTATCAAGGAAAAGACGGAAGAATTCGTCAGGTTTATCGAACAGGAAGGTAATGAAGTTGATGTCGTTGATATTCCGGAACTGAAATACGTTGTGGCTACTTATTACATAATCGCTCCAGCAGAGGTTAGTTCCAACTTAGCTCGGTTTGATGGCGTAAAGTATGGATTAAGATTGTCCGGTAAATCTCTTCAAGACCTTTACAAAAATACCAGAGGCAGTGGGTTTGGTGAAGAAGTCAGAAGGCGAATCCTGATTGGTACCTTCACATTAAGTGCGGCTTATTACGACGCTTACTTTGAAAAGGCTCAGAAAGTGAGAAGGTTAATCGCGAATAAACTTAACGAGTTGTTCGAAACATACGACTTCATTGTCACACCTACATCTCCTGTCACAGCTTTTAAGGTTGGTTCAGTTTCAGATCCCATGGTCTATTATCTCATGGACATCTTCACAATCCCAGCTAACTTAGCCGGGTTGCCAGCAATAAGTATACCGTTTGGAAAAGTTGGACACTTGCCGATTGGTATTCAACTTATGGGTCCAAGGTTTTCGGACGCAAAACTGCTTGGTTTTGCAGATTGCCTATTCAGAACGACACACTCGCAGGAGGTAAGATGATGGGGAGGTACAAGCCAATAATCGGGCTTGAAATACACGTTCAGTTGAGTACGAAAACGAAGGCTTTTTGTAACTGCACTGCCGACGTTTTTGAGTTGGAACCTAACACTGCTATCTGTCCGGTTTGCACCGGTCAACCTGGTGCACTTCCCGTTCCTTCGGTGGAAATGTTCGAACTTGGTGTAAAATTGGCGACTGCGCTGAATTGTAAAATAAACGAGTACTCACGTTTTGACAGAAAGAATTACTTTTATCCAGATCTGCCAAAGGGCTATCAAATCACGCAATTTTTCTACCCATTAGCTGAAAATGGCTGGTTGCTCGTGAATGGTAAAAGGATAAGGATTAGAAGGATCCACTTAGAGGAAGATGCTGGAAAATTACTCCATGCTGGTGATAGCATAACAGAAGCTGAGTATTCACTTGTGGATATGAATCGCTGTGGCATACCACTTGCGGAAATAGTAACTGAACCGGATATAGAATCACCAGAAGAAGCGCGAATCTTTATGGAAAAGCTTCGTACAATACTCAGGTATTTAGGTGTGAGCACCGGGGACATGGAAAAAGGCGCTCTGAGATGTGATGCCAATATCTCGGTTTTAGATACTCAGACTGGTAAGCAAAGCAATAAGGTTGAGGTTAAAAACATGAATTCTTTCAAGTTCGTCGAAAAGGCTTTGGAATACGAATTTGACAGGATCGTTGGGCTCATGGAAAAAGGAGAACATGTCGAGCGAGAAACAAGAGGCTGGAATCTCTCCACAAAAACAACTGTTAGTATGAGGAGTAAAGAGGAGGCCCATGACTACAGATACTTTCCGGAACCGGATATCCCTCCTGTCATTTTAACCCACGAGTTTATAGAAAACGTGAAAAAGACTATTGGAGAGCTACCGGATGCGAGGATTGAGAGGTTCGTTCGTGAATACGGGTTAAACGAAAAGGAAGCAAGCATCCTTGTTGAGGAAAAAGCGGTTGCCGATTTTTACGAGGAAGTGGTGAAGAAAACAAATGCCCCGCGAGAGACAGCGAACTGGTTTTTAACGGAATACTTTAGGTTGATGGGAGAGCATGGAACAAGCGAGCTTAAGGTCACAGCTGAGACATTTGCTGAATTATTTGAACTTCTTAAACAGGGAACAATTTCTCGGAATATCGCAAAGGAAGTATTTCAAGAAAGTGTCTTGTCAGGCAAATCTCCGAGAGTGATAGTTGAAGAGAAAGGCTTAAGACAGATAGACGACGCCAAAGAACTTGAAAAGATCGTTCAGCAAGTGTTGGAAGCCAACCCACAGCAGGTCGAGGCATTCAAAAAAGGCAAAGAAGGCTTGTTCAGCTTTTTCGTTGGGCAGGTAATGAAAGAAACGAAAGGAAAAGCAAATCCGAAAACTGTCAACGAAATACTGAACAAATACTTGCGTGGTTCCTAATTATACTAGATGGAAATACGGGGGGATGCAAGTGAAAAAATCCCGATATTTTGTTTTTCTAGCGGCCTTCATCTTGTTGATTGCAAGGTTGTCGTTTGCCTTTACGATTTCGGCGACGGGTATATACAACGCGTTTGCTGTGAGTAGCTTTAACTTTACGTTGGTTTATGAACACCCAAATTGGGCGCTTGGAATTAATCTTTCTGACGTTAAAGAGAGGGCCGAAAGTTACAAGCTTGGTTTCATCAATGTAAAGCGTAAGATAGATAAAAGTTATTTTGAGCTTTTATCTTTTGTCGGAGGAACAAACGGCCTTGTTCTGACGTTGGGTTACGAAAATTACTCTATACCAACGACGGGATTTGAAAGAACGTACTACATATCATCGAACCAAACCCTGGTGGCAGAATACTCAAAAACCTGGGTCTCACTACCGAGTGTCCCATTTGGTGAAGCTAGTATCGGGCCTTTCTCACTTAACTACGAAGGATTTAAACTCTCAAAGTTAGGTAATAGCAAGATTTCACTGAGCTTAAAAAGAGGCTTTGCAATGTTTGATACAATCCAGCTAAGCTACCTTGAACTTGGAAGTATTTACTCCTTAGGCTTTTTTGTGTTCTCCGACAAATCTCTCGAACAAGGTGTAACTGTTAACCTCGGTTGGGATTTCGAAGACAACCGGATAGTAGGTTTATTAGGTGGTAGGTTTTTCATCGAATTTGACGAACTAAGGTTCTTCTTTGGTGCATATGGTACGTATCTACCTAACGCTTCGAAGATTAAGTACGGCATCTGGGTACGTTTTCTCTCACCTTTGGTTGGCGACCTAATAGTTCAAAACAACGTAGTCTATTTCAAGGTGAGAGTGACCTTTGGTGAATAACGCTGGATTGGGATTGTATATTCATCTCCCGTTTTGCAGATCGAAATGCGTATATTGCGATTTTGTGAGCTTTGCTAGACGATCGGATTCTGAGGTTGAGGAATATGTTGAATACTTATTGAAAGAAATAGAGCTCTACCGTGAAGTTCTTTCGACAGGAGTTTCAACATTGTACATTGGTGGGGGAACACCAAGCTTACTGCCGTTAAAATTCTTAGACCGGATATTTAAAGCGCTCGAACGCTATCTCGGGAATGTGAGCGAAATGACCATAGAAGTTAATCCTGATTCTTTTAGTTCTGAAATGGCGTCACATTACAGGGAGCTCGGGATAAACCGCTTGAGTATGGGACTTCAAAGCGCGGACGACACTGTACTAAAAAAATCCGGCCGACTTTACGACTTTGAAACGTTTCTCAGAAAATATGATTTGGCGAAGCGTTTCTTTGACAACGTTAATGTTGATTTTATTATCGGTCTACCTGGAGAATCTTGGTACACAATTGAAGTGAACATCGTTTTTATTAGTGACTTCAAACCGGACCACGTTTCCGTATACATGCTAGAAACTCATGAAGAAGCCCCGCACCGCCAAGTTTTAAAGAAACCAGATGATCAAACCTTTATGCGTTACGAAGAGCTCATAAAGTTTTTGAAAAGCGCGGGATACGAACGATACGAAATATCGAATTTTGCGCTGGAAGGTAAGTACTGCAAACACAACTTGAAGTACTGGTTCAACGAAGACTATATAGGTATCGGTGTGTCTGCTGGTGGGCACATCGGTTGGCTACGGTACAACAATTACGAAGAGTTGAACGATTACTTTATTGCTCTCTCGGAGGGGAGATTTCCACGTAGTTATGAGTCAGAAAACACCCCACATCGAGAAGCACTCGAAACTTTGTTCATGGCGCTGAGGACGAAATGGGGAATAAGCCCGGAAAAGGTATTGGAACGTACGGGTGTTGATGTATCAGAGGTCTACAAGAGGCTTCAAGCGAAGTTTGATTTTTTCGACGGCGAGAAGTTGTCTGAAACAGGGATGGATTTCAGTAATCTGTTTTTTGTAAACCTTCTCGAAACGTGGGAATCTGTCTTCGGATATGCGTGAAGCTAAATAAAGCTCTCAGCTCTAGTGGGGGATTGTTCATGAAGCAAGAATTAATAGTCACGTTTGTGAGTTATTTCATGCTTTTCATCATTGGTGCGATAGCGATGTACAGCTTGGATATTGCCAAGGAAATGGTGCTCGGTGTTCAGAGTAACTTCTTTCAAAAGCATATTTTCACACTGATAATCGGTTTTTTAGTCTTCCTAATTACTCTAAACATACCGTACCAAGTGTTCTACAAGTACTACAAATTCCTGTATCTGCTGGGAACTGGTTTGTTATTATCCGTTTTCGCCTTTCCAAAGATTAATGGTGTGCACCGATGGATCCGTCTGGGTTCGTTTACACTCCAACCATCAGAATTCGCAAAGATCATACTCTTGCTTTTCTTATCTATTTACGTTGAACAAAACAGGGAATATATGGAAAGCTTTTGGAGGGGCTTTTTGTTGCCGATGCTCTTCGCGGGAGGGTACGCAGCGCTCGTAATGCTTCAGCCGAACCTGAGCACGGCTGCCCTTGTTCTTATCGTATCAATGCTGACACTTTACTACGGTGGGGCACGATTTTTGTACTTGCTCTCAACAGCGGTCGCGGGTATTGTTGTGTTTATGACTGCTTCGGCTCTAGGTTACCTCCACAGTTACCAAATAGGGAGACTTTCGCATTTTTTCAGCGGTAATTTAGCACCTCAAGTTGACATCGCACTGAAAGCTGTGAAGAACTCGGGTATAACTGGTGCGGGGTTACTTGGTGGTTTCATGAAAGTTTACGTACCTGAGGCGGAGAATGATTTCGTACTTGCGGTTATTGGCGAGGACTTTGGGTTTTTTGGAATCCTTATAATCCTAATCATATATCTGTTTCTTGCGTATGCGTTAATGAGGGTTTCGAGTTTTATTGAGAGACTTTCACTTCGGGTGTTCACATGGTCTTACGTAACCTTGATCTTGCTCCATCTGACCATAAACCTCGGAGTTTTTGCTGGAATGCTACCGGTGACCGGTGTTCCACTTCCATTCATCAGCACCGGTGGAAGCTCAATGATAGCCCTACTAGCGGGATTGGGTGTAATAATATCCGGTGTTTTTTACAAAGAAGAGCGCAAGCCGTACAAAGCTACAGAGGGTGATGATATTGGAGGGTAACATTTGGTTTGATAGCGTGCTCCGAATCTCAGCTGCTGGGGGAGTTACAGGTGGGCATTTGTATCCAAATCTAGCAGTGCTGGAAGAGCTGGCAAGAAGAGGTCAGACCGATGTTATGTACTTTTGCGTGAGCGGAAAACTGGAGGAGAAAATTTTACCTGTGCTCCATCCAGAATACAAGCGTGTCTCACTCAAGGTTCAAGGTCTCGCGCGCCCCATATACCATCCTGTCAACGTTACTAGAATCTTACGGATACTGTTGAACGAGAGCAGGATAAGAGCGACACTTAAATCTTTTAAGCCAGCTTTTACCTATGTCTCTGGTGGATACGTAAGTTATCCAGTTGCTTTGGCTTCAAAACGGTTGGGGATACCAGTTTTTGTTCAAGAGCAGAATACAATTCCAGGAAAGTCTAACGTAGCAATTTCGCGCTTTGCAGAGCGAATCTTCGTAGCTTTTGAGGAAAGCGTAGCATATTTTCCCTCTGAGGTAAAGAACCGGATAGTTGTCACGGGTAACCCGGTTTGGTCGAGGGAAGGGAAGGTCGAACTTCCACATCCGACGGTTCTAATTATCGGAGGGAGTGGTGGAAGCAGTTTTATGAACACTCTTGCGTTGGAACTTGCAAAGCGCATGCCTGATGTTAACTTTATACTCTCGACCGGTGGGAAGAAATTGGATAGAATGGACATTCCTGAGAACTTGGAAATTAAGAGCTATATCGAAAACATGTTTGCTTACTGGCGCTCGGTTGATTGTGCTATAACACGTGCCGGAGCGACAACTATTTCAGAGTTGATTCATTTTAACGTGCCGGCAATTGTGATTCCATGGGAAGGTGCTACGGAAGGTCATCAAGTTGTAAATGGTGAGATTTTCGAGAAAACTGGACTTGGTAAGATGATTCGTGAGTCTGAAGTCTCAGCTGATACGGTAGAGCAAGAAATTCGAAGATTAATTTCCAAAGGTAGGAACTTTTCAGAAAGTGAAAATCCTGCAAAGAAGATAGCAGACGAGATTTTAGCAATAATATCTCGTTAGAATATAAAACAGAGAAAAAACGGTGTTTCGAAGGAGGTTTTAAAGTTGGAAAGCGAACAAGTCAAAGGAGCAAGAAAGATTCATTTCATCGGTGTTGGTGGTATAGGCATGAGTGCTCAAGCCATGCACGAACACTTCCAGGGAAATATTGTTTCGGGCAGTGACCCGTACAGCTCTGAACGAACACGATATTTGGAAACCTTGGGTATTAGGATCTACAATGTGCACCGTGAAGAAAACGTCCAGGACGTTGACGAGGTAGTTGTGACTCCTGCAATTTCTAAGGATAACCCCGAGTACATTTTAGCTCGGAAGAGAGGCATTCCAATCACTTACCGGATAGATCATTTTCGTCGTATCGTAGGGCAGTTCAATGGCTTTGCAGTCACTGGAACTGACGGAAAGTCAACAACTACCTCGATGCTGGCAAATGTCTTGATTAACATGAACGAAGATCCGTACGTTTTTTTGGGAGCACTTCACAGTAAACTGGAACACGGAAACTATAGAAAAGGCAAGGAACTCGTGGTTTACGAACTTGACGAAAGTCAGCCTGGCTTTGAACTCTTTCGAACTGATGGCTTGATAATCACGAACGTAAGAGAAGATCATTTGGAAAATTTTGAGAGTGTTGAGCATTACTATGCATGCTTTCAAAAACTAATCGAGAACTCTAAGTTCGTTGTCACATTTGCCGACGAGAAGAAATTCAAAGGTCACGTGATGTTCGGTGTTTACTCCGGTGATTTCCGTCTGGTAAAGCGCGTACAGCATGGTTTTGCGCAAAGAGTTCAAATTTACACTCCATGGGGTGAGCGTGAGTTTACGCTGCCCGTACCGGGTTATCATAACGCACTAAACGCGCTGGCAGTTATCGCACTACTTTCATCAAAAGGTTACGATCTTGATCGAGTCTTACACGCATTTAGGGACTTTACGCTACCTGGTCGCAGGTTCAACGTGAGTTATGAAGATTACGAACGAAATATAACTATAGTAGACGATTACGCTCATACTGCAGATGAGATTGAAGTTCTATTGAAAACTGCCCGAGAGGTTTACAATGATAGAAAAATAGTGATTGTTTTTCAACCCCACCGCTACACGCGTTTCAAACGTGAAGCTGATCGATTCAAGCGCGTACTCCTAATGGCTGATGAGATATACATCACCGAAGTCTACGGAGCTTTTGAGACGAAAAACGGGGTCACAGCAAAGAAAATTGTTGACGAGATTAGCGGCGCGATTTTTGTACCCGACAAAGCCATGTTGAAAATGCTCGAATTCAAAGAAAACAGTGTCTACCTTTTTGTAGGGGCTGGTGACATTTACGACATTTCCAAAGAGTTGGTTCAGACGTTAAAACAAAAGCATGGAGCGTATAACAGTGTCGGTAGTTGATCTGGGAGCGTATGGGGGGATCTGAGCGGGTGAAACTTAAGGAGATATTCATTAAAGGCTTTAAATCCTTTGCCGATCCCACCAGATTGGAGATTTCGGATAAGGTTACCGTGGTGGTGGGACCGAATGGCTCAGGAAAATCAAACGTTGTCGATGCGATCAGGTGGGTTCTCGGTGAGCAGTCGATGAAGGAAATTCGGGCTCAGGAACGAGAAGATGTTGTGTTTTGGGGCAACGAAAAGAGACCCCCGGCACAAACAGCCTACGTCGAGCTCGTTTTTGAGGACGCCGGGAATCGCATAACGATTGCCCGTGAACTTTCGCGAGATGGCAACAGCCGGTACATACTGAACGGTGATGTTGTACGCTTAAAAGATATAAGGGAAGTACTGATGCAGCGTGGTTTTGGTAAAAACCCGTATTCCATCATAGGTCAAGGTCAAATTGACAAGATCGTCTCGGCATCGCCGGAGAGTCTAAGAATGATGATAGAAGAAATCGCCGGTGTCGGTATATATCGTGAAAAGAAAAAAGAGGCACTCCAAAAACTTGATGCAACACAACTTAACCTAACAAGGATAAGTGATATACTCTTCGAGGTTGACAAGAATCGACGGTCGCTTTACTTAAAGGCAAAGAGAGCAGAAAGGTACATCGAGTACCGTGAAGAAGTCGAAAAGATCAAAAAGCGATACTATGGTGGCGTCTACAAAATTGAAAGTCGTAGACTGAACGACATGGAACTCTACCGCCAGCAAATAAACCAGGAGATAAAAGAAAAGTTGAAACACCTTGCACAGTTAGAGCTAAGTTGGTCGTCCTTGAAAGAAGAGTTCAACCAAATCGATGAAGAGATGGAAAGCTATACAAAAGCTCTTGAAGAATTCAAACAGCGTGAAAACCAGCTGCTAGAAGTGAGGGAGACGTTTGTTCGAAAATTAAACGATCTTGAAAACAAATACATTGAAACTTCCACAAGGGTCGACATGCTAAACGATGAAACTAACACGCTGAAGAACAGATTCGACGAGATAAAGATAATCCTTGAGAGGATATCGGAGGAACTGTCGGCAAAGGAAGGTACACTCATATCGCTCGAATCGGAAAAACAAGAAATCTACAAGCAGTACACCGAGCAAGAAAAAGAAATTCTTAGACGAAAGCATGAATACGAGGAAATTGAAAAAAACATTGCAAAGATTCACAACGAGATAATAAGGCTAAATGAAAACAACCAAGACATTCGTCACAGGATCGAGATGATACAAAACCAGCGCCAAATTAAGGAATTGAGAAAGTCCGAACTTGAGGAAGAAATTGCGGACCTTGAGAAACATCTCCTTCAAATAGCCGAGAAAGAAAATGAGCTTGTTAGGGAACTCGAAACGATAAAAGCTAGTCTCTCCGAATACAGTGCTGCCAAAGAGAAGAAAATCGCTGAAATGGACTCGATCGCGCGGGCTCAAAAAGAACTATCGGCCGAGATGGAGGTAATAAGAAAACAAATAGAGGATTATCAAGGTTTTAGTACCTCGATCAAAAGAATATTCGAGAATAAGGACTTATTCCAAGGTTTGATTGATGTTGTCGCGAACCTGATCGATTTTGATAGGTCTCTTACAACAGCATACGAAATGTTACTAGGTGGTGCAGCTCAACATGTCGTAGTTGAGAATGCTGAGACGGCAAAGAGGATTATCGAGTTCTTGAAGGCTGGAGAATACGGACGGGCAACATTTATTCCGCTGGATTTGATCGAGATTGGGTTTTCGCCTTTGAACGGTCTTGAAAAAGAGAAGGGATTTGTTGGCTACGCTGCGGAGCTCGTACGCGTTCCTGAGCAGTACGATGGGTTGCGGTATTACCTTTTTGGAAACGACATCATTGTCGATAACATTGACAACGCGGTTGAGATAAAGAGGAAATACCAGCTCCGTTCTAGGATTGTAACCTTGGATGGTGAACTAATTTCCGGAAGAGGTGCGATCACTGGTGGCAGATCTCGCGAAGATTACGCAGGCTCGGTATTGTCAAGGCGTGTGAGACTCAAGATGCTTGCGGAGGAGCTCCAAAAGCTTAAAGAGCGTAAAAATGATTTGGAAATGGAAATAGATGTGATTACCAAGGAAATAAAAAGTCTCCAAGATTCGATGAATGTTGTACGTGAAGAACTAGCAAATGTGACGGGTAAGTCGTTATCATCAAAAAGGGTGCTTGAAGAACTCCAAAAATCGCTCAAAGAGGTTGTCATTGAGTTAAGCGACCTTCTAAAACTTGAATCAGAGTACAGCGCAAAGCTAGAGGGAAACCTTGCTAGGATCGGTATTCTTGAGGAACAGCTCAAAGGACTTGAGGAAAAAAGGAAAAGCCTCCAAGTTGAGGTCTCGACGTTTTCTAGAGAACTAGATGAAAGAAGAAAGAAACTGGAGCAATTGAACGAAAGTATCGCAACTTACAGAGCGGAAGTCAAAAGTCTTTCAGAAAGAAAGTTGCAGTACACAACCGAATCTGAGAAAATTAAAAATAGGCTTGTTGAAATAGCAGACGAAATCAGCACCTCCAAAAACAGTTTGAAAAAACTGGAAATGGAGATTGATCAAGTTAAGCAATTGCTCCTGGAGAATGAGCGCGAACATGAGACAATAAGACGTATGTCTCAAGAAATCTTTGTCGGCATGCGTGAGCGGAAGTCTGGAAAAGAGGAAAAACTTCAGCAACTTCAAGAACTTGAGGGGTTTATAAGAAGGACGAAAGAAGAACTGGAAACACTAAAAGAAAGACTTCATGAAACGGATTTAAGGATACAGGAGATAAACTTCAAACTTTCCACCGTACCCGAAGAATATAGAATTGAAATTGACGTAGAACCGGATGAGATTGATCAATTACTCGAGCGTTTAAGGGAACTGGAAAACAAGATAAAGATGCTGGGCCCGGTTGATTTGAACGCGATGGAAGAGTACAAGAGAGTGGAAGAAGAATACACGGAACTGAGCAAGCAAAAGATGGACCTTGAAGAAGCAAAGAAAAAACTTGAGAAACTCATCGAAGAAACGGACAACGAGGCTCGAGAGCAATTCATGAAGACGTTCAACAAGATAAACGAGGCCTTCAAAAGGTACGTGGAGACCCTCTTCTACGGTGGTACGGGAAGCATGCGCATCATAGAAGACGGTGACGTACTCGAATCAGGTATTGAAATTGTTATATCGAAGGCTGGTAAACGTGTGCAGAAACTACAGCTATTATCCGGTGGTGAAAAGGCATTGGTGGGTATAGCGCTCATAATGTCCATGCTCGAAGCAAACAGCGGGGTGTTTTACGTATTGGACGAGGTGGATGCACCTCTCGATGACTACAACTCTGAGAAGTTTAGAAGACTCCTTGAGCAGGAAAACTCACAATTCATAGTCATAACGCACAACAAGCTTATCATGGAAGCAGGTGACATAGTTCACGGTGTTACGATGGTTGATGGTGTATCAAAAGTTGTACAAGTCAAGATGGAGGAGGTTTTAACATGAGATACTTCTACTTTCTACAACAATTCTTCGAAAGGCTCCCAGCTCCCGCTTTCATCAAGGATACCAAGGGAAGATTTATTTGGGTTAACGAGGAATTTTTGAGAATTCTTAACCTTACGGAGGATAAGGTTATCTCAAAGTTTGAATCCCAGTTGCTGGGTATCGAGAGCATCGAAGACATTGACCGCAAGGTCATGAGAATGCGCAGAAATCAAACTCACGATATCGTTTTCAACGGACGATACTACACCGTTCATAGGATGCCTATCAGGCTTGGCACTGGCAGTTACGGCGTTGCTGGAATCATGTACGATGTTACGGAAAAAGTTCTCGAACAAGTGCTTTACCGCATGCAATCTTTTGTAGAAGAAAAGATAATAGAGGCTCTTACTGAATCAAGTGGAGATATAGATAACTTTGTCATCTCTTTTTGTAAAAAATTTCACGAAACGTATCCTCATATTGCTGTGGCGCTGCTCAAAGATAACAAATATGTAATAGGTGAAGATAATCCAAAGGTACTGGAAAAAGCCATGAACGCCAAAGAAGTTAAGACGTTTGTCGTTGAAAAGAAAACTTATCAAGTAATCCCTATCGAAAATCTTAAGTTCGTCGTTCACATACCGGAGCAATACCTTGCCGTAGCAAAAGCGTTGGCCAACTATCTTAAGTCTCACGTCTTAGCTGCACTGAAAATATTGGAATCTCAGCGCACGTACGCTGAATTCGCTGCGAGGTTAGACGCGATCTTGAAATTGATTAACTTACTTGAGGAATGTTCAACACTTGAGGAGTACCTCAAAAAGATGCTCTACGAACTTGTAAGAATAATTCCAGAAACGCAGAAGGCTTCTGTGTGGCTTTTGGATGGCGATGAATATAAGCTTGTTGCAGCGTACAACTACCCGGAACTGACCGGTTTCAAAATGAAAGCCGAAGAAGACAATTATGGACCTGTGATCGGTGAGAATCGGGTAGTTGAGCTTGAGAACGCATATTTGATCAACAGACAGAATAAGTACCGGGAGCTTTGGGAGAAAGTGGGAGTGACCGAACCAAACTTTATCCCTCTTGTTGGAAGCGTAAGACTTGGTGAGAAACGACTGGTTATCGTTTCTTTGGATAATTTTGAAGGCAAGCACTTCTCAGAAACGAGCAAAAAATTGCTCAAAGTTCTCGTGGATCTCCTCTCGGCATTTCTCAATAAACGGGGATTGTGAAGGCGGGACAGAAGTGGGTTTTAGGTTGGAGAAATTGCTTTCCTTGAAGATCAAAGAGGAAGAAGTGATAAAGCACGCGTTAGTATCAATAAGACTGAAAATCAGCGAACTGGAAGACGAGATCGAAAGGTCTGAAGCGTATCGAAATGAAATTGAACAAGAGTTGCGCATTGGTTCAGTACCCGGTGCGCAACTCAGTTTTTTACTGTACATCAAAAAGCTACAGGAGCGCTATATCGAGTTTCTCAAGAACAAATTATCAGGGCTTCGCAGCCAAGAAGAGAAGATTCTCGCGCAGTACTTAGAAAAACGCGCTGAACGGAAGAGCTTAGAAAAGTTGAAAGAACGCTATGTGCAAAGGGAGCTACTCCAAATGGATCGCAAAGAGAGAATTCTTATAGATGAGATAGCACTTCAGAGATTCGTAAGAAGAGGAGAGAGGATGGGATAAGAAAGATATGTTTGCAATCTACAAAATCTTAGGTAAGTTCATTACTTACCCGGGACTCCTCATAACATTCCTGTGGATATTGGCGTTGTACGCTCTGATAAGAAAGAGGGAGAGGAAATTTGCCGTCTTTACTTTCATCTTAGGAGCTATAATCTACGTCTCATCGATCAATTTTACCTCCTACGTTCTTTCAAAGCTATTGGCAGTTGGGGATTCGGAGGACAAGGGTGAGTACATAGTCGTTCTTGGCGGTGGAGTAGACGTTTTTGGCGATCGTGTAGAACTGGGAAAACATACGACGCGAAGGGCCATGAAAGCTTTCGAACTTTACAAGAATTTGCCCAGAAAGGTCGTCGTAACTGGCGGTGCCGTAACAAAAGGGATACCCGAAGCAAATGTCATGGCGCAGGTGTTGGTCGATCTTGGCGTGGATCCATCGCATATAATCGTTGAAACTAGGGCGAGGAATACAGCGGAAAACGCGAGGTATACTTTTGAACTTATCGGGAATAGACCAATCACTCTCGTGACCAGTGTCATCCATATGCGTCGTGCATTGAAAGTCTTTAAAACAAGGTTCGATGAGGTTTACCACGTTAGTGCGGATCTTCCTATTGATTTCAGAAACGCTTACTTAGACTACATTCCAACAGGCGAAGGAAGTTATACATTCAGTATGTTAACTCATGAGCTGATTGGATTATTAAAGGAAGAAATCTTTATGAGGTCGAAAACAAAGGTTGTTCAGTGAAAACTCGTAAGGTGGTGAAAAAATGTTCCCGCTGTATGATACTATACCACACATCAGAAAGCCGTATATAAATTACATGATAATAACCATGAACGTCTTAGTGTTTGCATACGAAATTTACCTATCCTTGGTATATTCCCAGGGCGAATTGATAAGGTTTTTCAACACTTTCGGATTTGTTCCCGCCAAGCTCTTTGATCCGTTTTACAGTATCGATTTACGATTTGAATTCATACCGGTTTTCTCCACATCCACAGTAACCGAAGTTGTCGTCAGTTCTGTTACACACATGTTCATTCATGGTGGCTGGTTTCATATTATCGGTAACATGTGGTTTTTGAAGATATTCGGTGACAACGTCGAAGATGCGATGGGACACTTTAAATTTTTTATTTTTTACATTACCGGTGGGCTTTTCGCTCTTGCATTCCACATACTTTTTAATCCATTCTCCGACGTTCCGCTTGTGGGAGCCTCTGGAGCCATATCGGCCGTGATGGGAGCGTATGCGGTTCTTTTCTGGTACTCAAGGATAGTATCCCTCGTCTTCCTAATCTTCCCGATAATCGTCGAGATTCCCGCGATAGTATATCTTTTTTATTGGTTCCTGATACAGGTTGTCAACGGTTTTTTCTCAACTTTCGTTGAATCACCGGTAGCTTACTGGGCACATGCTGGAGGTTTCATCTACGGGCTTATCGTTGGTGCAAGAGTGAGGAAAAAACGATACTGGTTCTAAGGGGGATGCTCCATGAAAAAACGCATAGCCATAATAAGTACAGGCGGTACAATTGCAATGGTCAAAAAGGGTAGAACGGTTGTACCGTACGATAAGGGCAACGCACTTGTTACTGATATCCCAGAAATACACGAGATTGCCGATGTTACGTTGTACGAGTTTTCAAATGTTCCAAGTCCTTATATGACACCAAATCTTATGTGGCAGCTTGCAAAAATCGTTGACAAAGTCTTGGAAGAAGACGGGTACGATGGGGTTGTAATAACGCATGGAACCGATACCTTAGAAGAAACCGCGTACTTCTTAGATTTGGTGCTCAAAACAGAAAAGCCCGTGGTTTTAACAGCTTCGATGAGGAATATTAGCGAACTTAGTACTGATGGACCTCGGAATGTATTGTCCTCAGTGATGGTTGCTTGCGCGGATGAATCCCATGGTATGGGTGTGCTAGTGTGTTTGAACGACGAGATACACGCGGCCAGAGAAGTCACAAAGACCTATACCAGTAACGTAGCAACGTTTGACTCACCCGGCTACGGTCCTCTTGGGATAGTTGATGAAAATAACGTCATATACTTTAGAAAGTCTCTGACTCGTGAAAAAATTCTAACAGACAAAATTGAGGAAAGAGTAGCGATAGTCAAAACCTTCACAGGAGATGACGGTTCAATCCTGAGGGCTGTTCATAGTATGGGTTACCGGGGTATTGTTGTTGAGGGTTTTGGTAGGGGAAACGTGCCACCGCAACTGGCGAGCACGATAGAGGAAGTTGTAAAATCGGGAGTCCCGATAGTAATAACGTCACGTTGTTTCAAAGGCAGGGTTTATCCCATCTATGGTTACGAAGGTGGTGGGGCGGACTTACGAAGGCGAGGTGCTATTCTCAGTGAGCATCCACTTGCCCAAAAAGCACGGATAAAATTGATGGTTGTGCTGGGCATTACTCGGAATATAGAGGAGATTAGGAAGTACTTTGAGAAGCACATAGGAGGTAGCGTAAGTGAGGTTGAGCGTTAGGCAACAAGCTCTTGCATGGGTGCTAGTGTACGCCACAATAATATTCATTGCGTTTGCGATCTACAAAACTTTGTTGTACGTTTTTGTGTTTTCATTGGTTTCCATTTTGGTTGTCAACTTTATTCTAAAGAACTTGATGAAAATCAGGTTTCCCTATTGGTTGGCGGTCACCATGTCACTCACATTGTACTTTTCTGTTTTGACTTACGCATTCGTGAACATCATCCCGGTGGTGACCAAACAGGTTGGCTCTTTTTATGAATTCATGCAACGAATTCTTGATTCAAAATATTGGGAAAATTACTTGAGTGATAATCCTGAATTTTCTGAAACAGTTGGAAAAATTGTTGAGTGGGCGAAACCAAAGTTAACAGAGCTCTTTAGCTACATTGCCGTGAACTTTGCAAAACAGTTACCACAAGCACTTGTGGTCATATTTTATAGTGTCCTGTTCACAGTTTACATTTCAATCTACACGCGCTGGACTACCAACTCCATACTGGGGTTGTTTCCCATGAAAGTCCGCCCGTTGATAGAGGACTTTTTACGTAAGCTAGGCTCAGCATTATCGAGCTACGTTGATGTTCTGCTCTTGGGTGCCATCATAGTTTCGGTGTCTTTTTACGTTCTCTTTAGCGTTTACCTCCCCGAGTACACTGTCCTTCTTTCTTTTTGGGGATTCGTTACCAATCTGATTCCGATCGTAGGTGTGGTAATCGAGTGGATTCCGATATTAATTGTCTCGCTAGGACTTGGACTAAGAGGATTTATAATCGTGAACGTTGTAGTTATGCTGATACACTTGGGAGCATTCTTGTTCTTCATCTTCGTCATGAAAAGACGTGCGGACATTAATCCTGTTTTGATGCTCATCTTCATATTCCTTGTAGGTCTGGGCTACGGTATGGTGGGTACGTTTTTCGCGGTTCCTGTAGCGATATTCTTCGTCACGCTATGGAACGAATTTGTGAAAGGTGAACTTGAAAATCTGAGCTAGCAAAATACGGAGGGGATTGCATTGAAGTGGGATCTTAGTAACATATACACTTCTTTTGAGAGCGCAGAATTTCAAAAAGATTTGTCGGAGCTTGAGTTGGGACTTGCAGAATTTATGGAGTGGGTAGAAGAGAATTTTTCAAACGACGAAAGCACCGAGAGTAAAATCGCCTACTTTTTGGAAAGACTCAACGTACTTTCGCTCTTAGCCAGTAAACTTCAAGCTTACGCGAGCCTGACTCTTAGCGCTGATACGAATAATGCTCTAGCGGCGCAGTATCTCGATATCATTCGCAAGAAAATGGTTAACCTATCTTTACTTCGTGTCAAACTCAGAAGATACCTGAGTGCAGTTGATCTTGACTGGGAGCTTTCGACAATTCAAAACGTTCGCGAGCACGCATTTTTTCTGAAAGAACAAAAGTTGCTATCAAAGTACCTACTTTCGGATGCGGAAGAGAAGGTACTGAGCTTAATGAGACTCACCGGTTCGAACGCTTGGAACAACCTTTACCACAAAATAACGTCAAATTTGTTGTGTGAAATTGAAGTTGATGGTGAAATTATGAAACTTCCACTCATGAGGGTTAGAAATATGGCTCACGAACCTTCAAGGCAACTTAGAGAAAAGGCTTACTTTGCCGAACTTTCAGCGTGCGAAGGGATAGCAGATACTGTTGCTCAGTGTTTGAACAGCATCAAAGGCGAGTTTTTAACCGAAGTAAGTCTAAGGGGGTACGAAAATCCACTTCAGCCCATGCTCATGGAGAATCGTATTACATCCGAGACTTTCAACGCAATGATGGAAGCGGTGAAGGAGAGCATCCCGAAATTGCGCAATTACCTCAAACTAAAAGCTAGCATATTGGGGTACGAGGATGGACTACCCTGGTACGAGCTACTTGCACCGGTAGGTTCATTTGAAAAGAGATGGACCTTTGACGAAGCTCGCAAATACATTGTAGAGCGACTAGCTGAATTTTCCGCGGAATTAGGTGTGTTTGTTGATGGAGCTTTCGAAAAGAGATGGATTGACGCTGAGACGCGCCCTGGAAAACGTGGTGGAGCATTCTGCACATCAATAAAGGCTTTGAATGAATCTCGAATTTTGATGAGTTTTGATGGTACGCTCGAAAATGTACTGACCCTAGCACACGAACTTGGGCATGCGTTTCATAACTATTGTTTGCGAAACGAGACCTTTTTGAACAGTACGACTCCGGCAACCCTGGCTGAAACAGCATCAATTTTCAACGAGATGCTTTTGATAGATCGAATAAAGGAAGAGGTAGTAGAACCACGTCAAAAGATTTCAGTGCTCGAAAAAGAACTTTCGGATGCGGTCCAAGTTATTGTTGACATTTACAGCCGATACTTGTTCGAAAGTGAAGTCTTTGAACGCAGGAGACGTGGACCCATTGGAACTGCAGACCTCAGAGAAATAATGATAAGAGCCCAAAAAGAAGCTTACGGCGATGGTTTGAACGAAAAGTTTTTACATCCCTACGCGTGGGTTGTGAAGTCTCATTATTACTACCCGACCTTCCATTTCTACAACTTTCCGTACACCTTTGGTTTACTCTTTGCGTTGGGTGTTTACGCGCAAAAGGATGAACCCGGATTTTTTGAGAAATACAAGCGACTGCTTGCTTCAACTGGAAAAGGAACCGCCGAAGAAGTCGCAAAAAACCTGGGAATGGATATTACGAAGAAGGAGTTCTGGAAATCTTCACTGCGCGTAATTGAAGAAAAAATAAATGAATTCGAAGTTTTGTCAAGGTCAGTATAATCAATGCAAGATCTCGACCTAAGTTATTTAAAAATAAAAGGGGGGCATGCAAATTTGGAAGTCTATAAACTCCGAGAGGACTTCTTCGGCTGTACAGAAAGTGGAACCCCCGTGAGCGAGTACACTTTAGAAAACAGTAATGGTTTTGTTGTTAAAATACTGAACTACGGTGGTGTAATCCGCGAACTCTGGGTTCCATCGGAACTTGGGAAGCCGGTTGATGTTGTACTCGGTTACGACACACTAATTGAGTACGAACGAAACCCCGGCTATTTGGGAGCAATCATTGGGAGATACGCAAACAGGATAGCCAGTGGTAGATTTGTTCTGGATGGCGTTGTTTATCAACTTGCGCTCAACGAGAAAAATCGTCCCAATGCATTACACGGCGGAGTTCAGGGTTTCGACAAAAGAGTTTGGAGCGCCAGTGGAAAAGTAGGGACTGACGGTTCAAAGCTTATTTTAACGTACACCAGTCCGGATGGGGAGGAGGGTTACCCAGGAAATTTGAAAGTTACCGTTATTTACACATTACTGAGCAATGCGTTGAAAATAGAATACTTCGCGGTTACCGACAAGCCTACGGTCATCAACCTTACAAATCATACCTACTTCAACCTTTCAGGTGGCGGGAAAATAAACGATCATGTGATCCAGATCAACGCCTCGAGATACACGCCGGTTGACGAAAACCTAATTCCGATTGGTACCATCGAACCAGTTGCGGGGACTCCTTACGATTTAAGACAACCGTCGGACCTTGGCAAGGCACTGGAAAGACTCTCCACGACCCCAGTCGGCGGATTCGATATTAACTACGTTCTTGATAATGAATATGCGGCTTTTGTTTATTCTAAATCAACGGGTATAGCGATGAAAGTATTTACTTCCCAGCCTGGTCTACAGTTTTACACAGCCAACCGTCTACCTGAAATGCTCGGAAAACGCGGAGTGCTATACGGAGCACATTCTGGTTTTTGCTTGGAAACACAGCATTTCCCTGATTCTCCGAACCATCCTAATTTTCCAAGTACAGTACTTAGGCCGGGCAAACAGTATCACGAATGGACGATTTTTGAGTTTTCGTTTTTAAGGGGTTAGTCTCCAAAAAGTTCCTTCGGATCCGCGATTCTGTAGCCCTGTTCTCTTGCGTATCGTACAAACTCACGTATGAGTTTCATAGCCCTCTTTCCTCGGGTTTTACCATCGTGGAAAAGATAGATACCACCAGGGCGAAGGGCTTTCTTGTAATACTCAAGTACCTTTTCATCTGGTTCTTGAATCCAGTCATATCCAGCTGTCCAGTTGACACAGATGTAACCAAACTCCTTTAGGACGGGATTCATCCAGGGCCTATAATATCCTTCTGGCATCCTCAGCAATCGGATCTTTATATCTGGTATAATAGCTTTGATGTTGGTTTCTGTTTTGATAAAGTCGTTCTTCATTGTTTCGATAACCCTCTCGCGAGAAGCTGTCTTTTCAAGCTGGTAGTAACTCCTGTGGCAGTACGTATGGGAGCCGATAGTATGTCCTTCTTCGTATTCACGCTTTACAACGTTCCTGTACCAAGGCACGGTGTCACCGTTGAGGAAGAACGCGACTTTAATGTCAAGCTCTTTCAGAACGTCAAGCAACTCATTCGTGTATTCTCCTGGACCGTCGTCAATAGTTATGATTATAACCTTTTCATCCTTTTCTACGGGTAAGGAAGTGTAAAAAAGTTTTCCTTCTTCACGCTTAACCTCGCTGTTTCTTTGACAACTGTCATTGGAACTTTCATTCTCTGGTGTAGGCTTGGTTACGTAGTTTGTTGAACTTTCCTCTTCCAATGGTACAATTATTGGTATTTCAGAGAGCGTTGCTTCAACGGCTAATTTCGTTGGTGTTGCGCCAATGTTTGTGTCTTTTTGGGTGAATTGTTCTGTTAATTCAGGTTTTAAGGTTGGAGATGAAGCGTTGGAGGTTCCTGAATGTTCGAAGGGCGGAGTTTCAGGTGGCGTTGAAGCTGGAATTCTAACTTTTCGATTCGAGATTTTACAAGAAATTGGCAAGGTTACTAAGATTAAAAATACAAGAACGACAATAAATGAAAACTTGGAAACATTTCGGTGCATGGTTTTGCCAACCTCCTGACAACGTTCTGGTAGTACTACTGTCGAGTTTATTATAACCTGGCTCAAGTTATTTTTAAATACTTTTCTTAGAAAAACGCGGGAAAATGCGACGGAGGGTCGAAGAATGGGAACTCTTTGGATGAGCTTAAGGATACTTCTGTTGGGGTACGAACGGATCGCGGGAAGTAAAATATCTAAAGGGTCTCCCACATTTGTTGCTGCATGGGGATTTTTTTTCTTCTCTTTTTTGACTTTTTTACCGTTCTTCAAATTCCTAACGCTTACATCCTTACTCCCCTCCCTTGTAAGCGGAACCATTTACTCTATCTCGTTTACCCTTTACACTTACGCTCTTGGGCACGAAGATACTTCGGTGATTGCTCCATTGTACAACCTAAACGCGATATTCTTGGTCTTCCTTTCAAGCATCTTCCTTAGTGAAAAGCTCTCCGTTTGGAAGATCCTAGGAGCTATTATGATGGTCTACGGGGTCAGTTACCTTAAGAAAGGTGAAAGTTTGAGAATTTCATATTTGAACTTATTTAAGAGTAAAGGTGCCGTTTCAATGATAGTGGCTTCTTTGTTAATGGCAATTGGTCGTATCGTGGATAGAAAATTTACGATGGCTTCTGATCCTCTTACCTACTCAGTCGCCGTGTACCTCGTTATAAGCGCTTATATACTTATTTACGGGTTACTCTACGGAAATAGACCAGGGGATTACATTACATTATTACGTACCAAGTGGCCTCACCTCATAGTTGGAGGTATTTGTAACGCATACTCGTATTATGCTCTTCTTAAGGCTTTTAATTACCTGGGCGTCAGTGTTGCTGAGCCACTTTCCATGCTGTCAGTTTTTGTAACGATGCTTTTTGCGAGGTTTTTAATTAAAGAACAAATAGGATTACGATTGCTCGCTGCGATATTTTTAGTCACTGGCGCGTTTTTGGTTTACTTGGCATGAGAATTAGGTTTCGGGAGGAGGGAATTTTATGCCGGATTTGTTGGTCAAATTGTACGACCTACCACCACTTGGCCCCGTGGTAGAAGAACTTAAGGTCAAAGGTATTGAACTCAAAAGGCCGATAGGTCCAGAAAAATTATTTGTTGTCGAATGGGTTAAGGAAAACTTTGGCCTTCACTGGGCTTCGGAAACGGATATGTGTTTCTCAAACAAGCCTGTTAGTGTTTTTGTTGCTCTTGATCTTTCCCGTGATGGTAAGATTGTCGGTTTTGCCTGCTATGACGCAACGGCGAGGGGGTTCTTTGGACCAACCGGTGTTGTCCAAAACTACAGAGGGTTGGGTATAGGTAGAGGGCTGCTTTTAGCCTGTCTTCACGACATGTACAGCGTAGGCTATGCTTACGCAATTATTGGCGATGCCGGACCTGTGGAATACTACAAAAAAGCAGTTGGCGCAATTGAAATTCCCGATTCTTCTCCGGGTATATATAGGAACATGATACGAGGTTTTTAGAAACGGTTAGAAAAAATTTTTCAGTTCTGAATCCTATTTCCTGCCTCCAAATCCGACATCGGACGGAAAATTACCACTGTGGGACTTTAACTCTTAATACCATACCGTTTCTCCTTGGTAGTTATCATCTCAATTAATTGTATGCTTTGGAACCAACTTACTACATATGGTATACTAACCATCGGCCCTATGGATGAAGTTAGTGAGACCCTAGTGATTTGAAGATGTTCAAGTCAGAAGGCCGAGGGAAAATACTATAGGGGAGGAACGGGTTATGGTGACTAAAGCGCTTGATAGATTTATAAACAAATGGGTGAACGTTGAACCTTCGAAGAATGCCTACAAAATACTCTCGGAGAGGTATTTTTTGAAAACGCCAGAAGGTGAATACCTTGAAAAATCGTGGAGTGATATTGCACGGCGTGTTGCAAGGGTTGTTGCCACTGCTGAGCTTGTTAACAATCCTGAGTTTGCTTCGAAAAGTAATGTGGAAAAATTGGAAGAACTGAAATACTGGGAAGAAAAGTTTTACAACTTTTTACTCTCAAGGATTTTCATTCCAAACAGCCCTACGCTTTTCAATGCAGGAATGGGCGTGCGATACGAGCTACTTTGGAAGCCTATCGAACATATGAAGCTTGAAGACTATTGGGAGATTTACAACAGCAGAAACCACCTTCACATGTTGTCAGCCTGTTTTGTTGTTCCTGTGGAAGACAGCATAGAGGGAATATTTGAAGCAGTTAAGGAGTATGCACTGATAACAAAAGCTGGCGGAGGAATAGGAAGTAACTTCTCCAGGCTGAGACCGAAAGGAAGTTTCGTAGCTGGTACGCACGGTCAGGCAAGCGGTCCAGTTTCGTTCATGCACGTCTTTAACTCAGCTGTCAGTGTTGTCGAACAAGGTTACCGTCGCAGAGGCGCATTAATGGGTATTCTCAATATTGATCACCCGGATATTGAGGAATTTATCAGCGCAAAAGAAGGAAACGACGGCGAAAAGGTACTTAAGTTCTTCAATATATCGGTTGGTATTCCGATGGACAAGCAAGAGCTGTTGAAAATGTACATTAACGACGAGGAACTTGAACTGAAACATCCTAAATCGAAAACTGTGAAGAAGGTTAAGGTTCGAGAACTCATAAATAAGATCGCAAAAAATGCCTGGAAAACTGGGGACCCCGGTCTTGCGTTCCTTGGTGAAATGAACAAGTACTATGCGATGTATCCGGAGATGGAAATTGAGAGCACTAATCCCTGTGGTGAAATTGGCCTTGCATCTTACGAGGCATGCAATCTTGGCTCGATAGACGTTGCAAAGTTCTACGAGAACGGTGAATTCCATTGGGAAGCGTTCTCGGAAGCAGTAAGGTTAGCCGTGCGATTTCTGGACAATATAATCGATGTCAATGTATTCCCTCTTGAAAAAATAACGAACGCTGTAAAGAATAGTAGGAGAATTGGCCTCGGAATAATGGGTTTTGCGGACCTACTCTACGAGCTCGATATACCGTATGATTCGCCAGAAGGCAGACAATTCGCAGCAGACATGACCGCTTTTATGGCCTTGCATGCGCACGATGAATCGAACAAATTAGCCCACTTAAAAGGTAGCTTCCCCCTCTTTGAAAAAAGTAGGTACTTTCGTGAGGATAACTTTGCACCGTTTGCCATGGGTATGAGTCGTTTTGACGAGGAACTGAGAAGAGTTTTCAGGGAAGCCAAGAACGGTAAACGCAACGTAGCGGTTTTGACAATCGCGCCGACGGGTTCGATTTCGAACATAGCCGACACGAGTAGCGGTTTGGAGCCCAATTTTCTGCTTGCCTACGTCCGGTATATGAATAAACACGACGGAACAAAAGAGGCTTTGTTTTACATCAATCCCGTTCTCGAAAAGAAGCTTTCAGCCGAGGTACTAGAAAAGATAAGAGATAGGCTTATTGAAAAGGGAACATTAAAGGATATTCCCGAAGTTCCAGAACACATACGTCGCGTCTTTGTAACGGCGATGGATATATCACCGATGGACCATTTACTTATGCAAGATGCTTTCCAAAGGTATGTGGACAATAACATTTCAAAGACAATCAATATGCCTAGCTCGGCAACTGAAGAGGACGTTTTAAATATCTACCTAGAAGCCATGAAACTCAACATCCGAGGACTGACCGTTTACAGGGACGGTTCACTCCAAACACAGGTACTCACTTCGGCCAAGAATCTCAAAACGAAAGATGCTCCAAAGGTTCAATTCTTCGTGCTTGATGAGAAGCACAAGCTCCGTCCAAAACCGCGAAAAGACACACTTAGGAGCGTGACACGGAAGTTTAAGACTGAATCCGGAACAACCTACATTACCGTAAGCTTCGACGATTACGGTGAAGCTGTGGAAATCTTTCTTTCAAACGGAACCGAACTTACGGAAGCTATCGGTAGGTTATCATCTATCGCACTTCGAGCGGGTGTTTCTGCGGAAGAAATCCTTGAACAACTTAGAAAGGTGAAAGGGTCATACACTCCAGCACTGGCAACAGAGATAAAGCGCGCAATCGATGATTTTGTTGAACTTTGGGGAGAATCATCGGTAGAGTCATTTGATACCTTTGTTATCGACGGAACTGCAAAAACTTCCGAGGAGATCGAAAAGTTCGTTACAGCCAACGGACTGCAGTGGAGCGAAGGTTACTACATAGACAGCGACGGAAACACGTATTGCCCGTCGTGCTTGTCGAAAAACAGTATAATAAAGCAGGAAGGGTGCACCAGTTGTAGAAAGTGTGGGTGGAGTAAATGCAGCTGATTTAATGTGGCTTATTTATAAGTCGCAAAATCGCAAGAAAGGCCCCTATTCGGGGCCTTTCGATAGCTTGATTTACCTTCACTAGGTTCTTATTGCTACTCGATGACTTTCAACATTTCAGGATGGAGCTTCAAGATATTATACGCCAAAGTTTCAAAAGACAGTGTGATATCGACGTCTTCAACGGGAATAGATGTGCGGAGCTTAACGGGTGAAAAGTTTACGATGCCTTTAACTCCTGCCTCCTCTACAAGTTCAGCCACCCTCTGCGCAGCGGGTTCAGGAACCGCAATGACGCAAATCTCGATGTTTAACTCCGTTGCAAGCTTCTTTAAGTCACTAATGTGAAATACGTGTATTCCGGCGATTTTCTTACCAACCTTCTCTCTATCGTTGTCAAAAAGTGCAACCACTCTGAACTTGTGTTTCAGAAGCCCAGGATAATTTGCCAGTGCGGAACCCAAGTTTCCGGCACCTATTATTGCAACATTCCATTCTTTATTCACACCGATAATCCTTGCAAGTTCGTCTACCAACTTTTCAACGTTGTACCCCAGACCTCGTTTTCCAAATTCCCCAAAGTAAGAGAGATCTTTCCGTACCTGACTTGGTTTTAAGTTAAGCCTTTCAGCGATATCTTTTGACGAAACAAAGTTAACCCCCTCTTCCCTGTACCTGTTCAAGCACCGGTAATACAACGCAAGTCTCTTTATCGTTGGTTTTGGAATCTTCAAACTCGCCGCCCCCTTTTTTCTCAGAACCGTTTGTGTAAGTTATCTTATTCACAATTGAATTATACCATATCTCTTTTTCATGGGTCAACGAGCAGTAGGTAAACAAGGAATGGTGTTTGACATTCTCAGAGCCCGAGTTCAAAAGTCGTGAGGATAACCTTAAACCTACCCGGCTGGCGATAAGAGGTTTCCACGACAAGAAAGTAGTTGCAAATTCTCATAGGACTTGAACAATCGATACACCAACCAGTTTTCGTACAGGGAGTTTCCAGGTTCAATCTCTTGCAGTTCATTGGAGAAATGTATCGAATACGTTCTCGAGCCTCTTGAACACTTAGAACGACTTTATTGACGCTTGCAACGATGATTATGGTCCTTGGACCAAAGGATAAAGCAGCAACCCTGTTACCGTTGCCGTCGAGAAAGACAAGTTTTCCATCCTCAGTAATTGCGTTAGCACTGCACAGGAAATAATCTGCACTAAACGATTTTAACTCTATTTCGCGCCTTTCCTCAGCATTTTTTGCTCTGTATCTGTCAAGGAAATTATACTTCCCACTTCTCAAAAGTTCCAAAATACCTGTCTCCTGAAGGGATACAGAACCACCAACTGCGACCGTTGAATTCGGGGTTATCAATTCATCTACCGTTTTCAACAATTCTTCCTTGCTTTTAACGACCCACGTTTCAAAACCTCGCTTCTTGAGTTCCTGAGATACCTTTTCAGCTAACTTCTCGTATTTCCAAGCGTAAAGCTGCTCTCGCATAGTCGTTTTACCCCCCGGATACGTACTTTCTCAAAAAACTATCTTGCGATTAGAATTACCGTACTATGCGGCTGCGCAAGGTAGTGCCCATCAACAGGTTCTGGTGTGTCAAGAAAATCCAGTGGGTAAGGTTTCGACGTATCCACAACACGGTACCATTTTTTCCCGTGGATAGGTGGGAGTACGAAGTTTAAAGGCTCTTTCCACTGGTTCAAAATAACGTAAATGTCATCATCTATCGTTTCGCCCTTAACTGGATCAAAACCCGATATCATGAAGGCTATAGAATGTGAGAAATAGCTAAGATCAGGCTCAAAGGGATTTACTCCATGCCAGGTAATGTCAGTTATGAGATTTCCAAACTTATCGTATCTCTGATAAAAACATTCTCTCTTCAATGCAGGATGTGATTTCCTAAAATGAATCATCTTTTTAACAAAATCGAATATATCCCTGTGTTTCTCTTTAAGTGTCCAGTCGAGCCAAGTTGTTTCGTTATCCTGACAGTACGCATTGTTGTTACCATATTGGGTTCTGAACATTTCATCGCCCATGAGAATCATGGGTGTTCCGTGCGAAACTAGTAATATTGCGAAGAAGTTCTTCACCTGCTGTTTTCTGATACGGATTATTTCAGGGTCATCTGTGTCACCTTCAACGCCCCAGTTATAGCTGAAATTCTCATCTGTCCCATCTCTATTCCCTTCACCGTTTGCCTCGTTGTGCTTTTGGTTGTAAGAGACCAGATCCCTCATTGTGAAACCATCGTGACACGTTATAAAATTTATACTCGCATGAGGCTTTCGGTTGTAATATAGGTCCGGACTACCTGCTATTCTGAGCATCAACTCCTGGATAACTCCGTTGTCTCCCCTTATAAATCTCCTAACGCAATCTCTATATTTTCCATTCCATTCCGCCCAGCCTTCCGGGAATTGACCGAGGTGGTATCCACCTGCTGCATCCCATCCCTCGGCTATAAGTTTCAACTTTCCGACGATCGGATCCTCAGCAATGTCTTTAAGGAGCGACAAGTCACCGATCCAGCGCCCATCGGGTGTCCGCCCCAGGACCGAGGCAAGATCAAACCTAAAACCGTCTACGTGCATTTCGGTTGCCCAATAACGCAGGCTGTCTATTATCATCTCTTTCACAACCGGATGGTTGCAGTTGAGCGTATTACCACAACCCGAGTAGTTCAAATAATATCTCTTGTTCGTTGGATTGAGCATGTAATATATCTCGTTGTCTATACCCTTAAAGCACAGGGTTGGACCTTTCTCACTACCCTCTCCTGTGTGATTGTACACAACGTCAAGGATCACTTCAAAACCGTGTCTATGAAGTTCCTTGACAAAGTCCTTGAACAAGAAGACCTGTTCACCAAGCTTTAGCCCTACAGAGTAGTTTCCCGTTACTGCAAAGAAGTTCAAAGGATTGTAGCCCCAAACGTCTTTAAGTCTTTCACCGGTAAATGGGTTAACATTTGGGTTGGAATTTAGGTTGAACTCAAATATCGGCATCAACTCTATCGTGGTTACTCCAAGTTCTTTTAGATGGTCAAGTTTTTCTATGATGCCCAGGAAAGTACCTGGAAATTTTACCTTCGACGTTGGACTTATCGTAAATAGGCGCACATGCATTTCGTAAATAATTGTTTCATTCCAGGGGATATGCAACTGTCGATCGTCACCCCAATCGTACTTTGAATCGTCGATGACTATGGACTTTATCATGCTCGTGGCTGAATCAAGTGTAGAGAACGATAGATCCTGCATTGGAGAACTCGGATCGTAACCGTAAACTGCAGGATCATCCCAGTCGAAGAATGTGGTGATAGCTTTCGCGTAGGGGTCAATCAAGAGCTTATTCTTATTAAACCTCTTCCCGTTTATTGGGTCGTACGGGCCATCGAGACGCCAGCCATAATACTGGCCGTGACCTACACCGTAAACGTAGATGTGCCAGATATCGCCAGTTTTATTTTTCACAGGGTCCAGGATGAACCGATGTGATGGTGTTACATCATAGTAATTTTGATAGAGCTCGAGAACGACGCTGGTTGCGTTCCTTGAAAATATCGCAAAGTTTGTTCCTGTTTCATCCGGTGTTGCTCCGAGTCTTGGATATCCACGCTTTGTCCTCAATCTTACTTCAGGACCAGGATTTTTGTATTGAGCCGGGTAATCGGGCATAATTATCCCCCCGCTTAGATTTCAGCTATCCTTTTCACAAGGTCCCGCACCTTTTCTTTGTATTCCCTTGCCAACTCCAGTTGGTCGAGTAGGTTAAGTCCTTCCTCGATCATTAGCTCAATTTCTTTTTGAATCTTCTGCAAAGCTCCCGACTCACGTATGTATTTTATTATTCGGTCGACTTCTTCGGGAAGTTTCTTTTTCTTATTTATCAGCTCAATAATTTCCGCACGGCCTTCGGGTAAGGATTTTAACGCTATTTGCAGAAGTGCTGTAAACTTTCCTTCTTGGATGTCGTTTATAGACTTCCGCTCCCCGCCAAAAACACCGTAGATGTCGTCTCTGTACTGGAAGGCTATTCCAATCTTTTCGCCAAACTCAATTATTTTGGACTCCTCCTTCGAATCTCTTCCGCCGGCTAATAGGTATCCGAAGACCATAGGGTAAGAAAAAGTGTAATAAGCTGTTTTTAAACGACAGATTTCCTTAGGAATCTCGCTGTTTATTACCTCTTCGTGAACATGTCCAGAGTAGATGATATCGAGTAATTGTCCGAAACCTGTGAGGGAGTAACACTTTGAGAAAGCGCTGATTAGGTTTCTAAAGGTGGAAGCGTCAACTGAAAGTGAATTGAGGTAACGCATGCAATGGAAGAAGAGAATGTCACCTACAACTATTGCAATATCTTTCCCGAGTTTTTCATCCCTTAACATGTTTCCAATTGCCATATGTACTGTTGGCTTTCCTCTTCTAAGAACCGATTCGTCGATGACATCATCGTGGATAAGTAAAAAATTATGCATGATCTCAACTATTGCAGCTAGGGTTATCGCATCCTCCATCTTTTCTCCACCGTATCCAAGGTACGAATAAAGCAGTACTGTAGGACGCAAACGCTTTCCTGAGTTCATCACGAATTCCTTAGATACTTGGAGATAATCCCTCAGCTGCTCTGGAGCTTCCGAAATTAATTCCTTCATTATTTTTTCAATGCGTTGCTCAAACTGAAAAGCAAACGAGTTTTTTGACTCCAACATTGGTCAACCTCCGTTTCAACACATTCATGTTATCGACAAACGAAATTATAGCACATGGGCTTGCAGAAGGCACCTATCGAAACTATCCTTCAAATTGTTACTGTAGTGTGGTATAATAAAAAAGCCGAAATTTTCAAGAAATTTCGAGGTGAGAGATTGACTAACCTTCAGGAACGTCTCAAAAGCTTTTTGGAGCCAGGAAAATCCTACGGACTGGTTGTTCACAACATTGGTTACGCCAAAAAAATCATAAGTAGTTTATCGGAATGGTTAGGTCTTAACGATCCAGAGCGTTCCATTATCGTTCATCCACATAACAACATTGGTATTGACGAGGTAAGAAGTGTCATAGATTTTCTGGAATTCAGGTCATTCCGGGGTTTTAAAACTGTAATAGTTTACGAAGCTGACAAGTTCACAGAAGAAGCGGCTAACGCCTTTTTGAAAACTCTTGAAGAACCACCCGAGTACGCAATAATCGTACTTGTTACGTCGCGATGGTACACACTCATTCCAACGATAAGAAGTAGATTGGCGTTACTAAGATTACCACTTCATCTTGAGGATAAACTAAACGATGAATTCGAATCACTAATTGCTTTTTGGAATTATGAACACTTGGAACGGCTTAAAAAAGGTGACTTCAGAATACTGAAAGATGTTCGTGAAATTGCCAAGTCTGATGATGAACTCGATAGAATCATGAGTATCAAAAAGCTACTTGAGGAAAAGCTTGAGGACCGGAAGGCGATTATTCAATTAGCCAATGAACTCTCCACCTTCTCGGATTTTCAATTAATGAAGATATTCTCAAAGGTTTTGGCGTGGTTCTATTATTCCCGCAAAGACTTTGACGATGAGATAAAACTCAAGTATCTAAAGATTTGCGATAACATCCAGAAAAGCAAGCTTGCCAATTTCAACTATGCGCTTACTTACCATACACTACTCCTCGGGCTCATTGCGGAACATAAACAAGTCAGGCAAACGGAGGAAGGATTCGATGAAGCACGAGAGGAACTGGAAGGGACTAGTAACACATAGTGTCCTTTACCGAATTATTCAAAAGGTAACCTGAAAGAGGTGATCAAATGAGCCTACAGGCAACGGTTTATGGTATAGAGTTGATGCCTCTTGGAAAAATCATCTACTATGCTGATAACGGAGAACAGTTCAGTTATGGTGATTACGCAATTGTCCTTAGCGAATTTGGTGTGGATTACGGAAAAGTACTTATCGGTCCGAAGGATATCAGCATCGACGACGTAGACTATGAGATTAAGTCGATAGTTAGAAAAGCAACTCCGGAAGATCTTGAAATCATCGAAGAAAACGAACAGATTGCTAAAAGGGCGCGGGAAGTTACAATAGAGCTAGTGAAAAAACATCAGTTACCAATGAAGATACTTCAGTCAAAGTATATTTTCGATCGTACAAAGTTGGTTATCTACTTCAGTTCGAAGACACGTGTGGACTTCCGGGAACTTGTAAAAGACATTGCGAAAGAATTCAGAACCCGTATCGAACTGAGGCAAGTTGGTGCACGTGACGAGATGAAGTTCATCAAAGGACTTGGGCTATGCGGACGAAAGAGTTGCTGTTCTTATTTTCTGAGAGAGTTTGAAAGTATAACACTCAAACACGCCAAGAAACAACAAATGATGATAAACACAGCGAAAATCACTGGCCCGTGCGGTAGATTGCTTTGTTGCCTCATGTTCGAACACGACTTTTACATTGAGGCACTTAAAAATATCCCGGACGAAGGTTCAACGATTTTCTACGACGGAAAAATCGCGAAAGTTATAACGGTGAACGTTTTTCTATCCAGAGTGACTCTCCAAACTGAAGATGGCGAAATGGTTGCACTACCATTCTCCTACTTTAAGGAGGGAGAACATGCAGGAAGTTGGAAGGTTATTGATCGTGTTCGGCGTGATGATGATAATAGCTGGCTTGATGATGTACCTGATCCCGAGATTGAGTAACATTAAATGGTTGCCAGGCGATGTTGTAATTCGCCGAAAGAATTTTGTGTTCATATTTCCAATAACTACGATGATAATTATAAGTGTTGTACTCACAGTAATTTTGAATATTATTTCAAGATTGCTGAAATAAACTTTCACGTTTGGATGGAAGTTGAACCTACTCAACATCTCTGAGGTCTAATATTTTAGGAGGCCTGTGCGGTTTAAGAATACTTTCGACCAATAAAATTGGGTGGTGATGGTATGAAAAGGGCAAGCGTGAATCAACTTGCTTTATTAATTCTTTTAGTTTCCCTAGCGACGTCGCTTGCGCAAGACATTGAGTTTGTGTTGGTACGGCAAATAATGCCGACGCTTCCTGAAGCACTCTATAAGTCCGTTGGTTCGAAAATGTTTAGCGTTCAGTACATTCTGCTCTTTCTTGAACAGGATTACAAGGCTTACATTGTGAAGGCATGGAGTTTCAAACCAACCGGACCAACCTTTACTTATAATATAAAGCTCATCAATCCCACGAACAAAAAAGAGTACGTTTACCAGTTCCAAGGCACGAGAAGCACTTCTTATATTCGCTTAGCCCCAATTCTTGTAGTCTGTCCACAGAGCTTTCGAATATTTGTAAACGAACAAGAACTACCGTATGAAACTTACAACTCACAGCAACAAGGTGTAGAAAAACCCCTTGTTGGTGACTTTGGAGGCGCAACAATGCGTGTACTTCGGAGAACTGAAAAAGCATTTGAAGAGGTTTCTGAAGGTGTAAGTGTTTCAAAACAAGATGAGATATTCATTCAGATAGTGGCTGGTACGTTCCCCACAGGAGGCTATTCTATAGAAGTTCAAGAACCCGATATCGTCTACCCGGTCAGTGGAAAAAGGGGGCGAATTACAATCGTTGGAAGGTTCATTAGGCCTGGCAAGGGGGACATTGTGACGCAAGCGTTCACAACACCAATTAAAACTGTTCAAATTGGTAGACTTCCTGCTGGTGAATACGATATTGTCGTAAAAATAGCTGACCTCGGAGAGTTCTTCAGAACATTAACTGTTAAGTAAGAGCGAACATCTTCAAACTTAGGTGGTGAACGGATGAAAGTTGGGTATTCAAATCAATTTCTTCGTATTTCACATGAAGTTGTTGATGGTTTGGATAGAAGATTACCAGTGGTAGCTCTCGAAACCACAGTTTTGGCCCACGGGTTACCTTATCCGCAAAACCTGGAACTTGCCAAAGAAATCGACAAAATATGTCGTTCTTACGGAGTTGTACCCGCCACAATAGGAATCATCCGAGGAGAGATTATCGTCGGAATGAATTTCGAAGAAATCAATACTTTGATTTCTGATGAACCGTTGAAGATCGGTACACGGGAAATACCTTATGCGGTGGCCCTGAAAAAAACTGCCGCAACGACTGTTAGTGCAACAGTCAGGATTGCCAGAATCGTAGGAATAGATGTCTTCGCAACTGGCGGGATAGGAGGAGTACATCCAGGAGATTGGGATGTATCGCAGGACATTACTGAACTGTGTAAAAACACTTGCGTCGTTGTCAGTTCCGGATGTAAGTCGATCCTTGATGTGAGAAAAACTATCGAATTTCTTGAAACCTTCCAAGTTACTGTGGTAGGATACAGAACAACCAAGTTTCCTATATTCTACGAAGGTATCTCCGACTACGATTTGGAATACGTTGTCGAGCACCCAAAAGAAATTGCAACCATCTACACTGTTAAAAAGGAACTGGGAATCGAAGGTTCCGTACTCGTTGCAAACCCGATCCCAGCAGAATACGCAGTTTCCGAATCTGAGGTCCAGACGTACATAAAAACAGCACTCAACGAATGCTTTGAGAAAGGTATAACTGGAAAGACAGTGACACCATACCTTCTCTCGAGAATAGCCGAGCTAAGTGGTGGCAAAACTGTGAGGGCGAATGCTGAACTGATTAAGAATAACGTCAAATTGGCCTGTGAAATAGCAAGGGAGTTGGCGATGGGACAAACTTAATACGAGCTCTGAAAGGAATTGCAGAAATGGCGTCTGAAAAGCGAAATTTGAGAGTGCAAGCTCCAAAAATAGAGCAAAAGCTGACGCTTTCAAAAACAGAGCAATTCTATCTGAGGGTGCTTGAAGCACCTTTTTCTTTATTGAAGGAGCGCTTCGGAGTAGCCTTTGAACTAAGTGAGGACGTTTTACCGAGTAGTGAGGATCTACACTCCACTATTTCAAAGATGCTACCTATTTTGAATCTTTCTGACGAAGAGGAGAAGATTGCAGAGTTTGTGGTGTACAACATAGACAGCAAAGGGAAGTTGAGAATCACCGCGCATGAACTTTCGGAAATTTATGGCATTGAAGAGGCAAGAGCTAAATACATTATTGACTTAGTCTTAGAAACTTTCGCCGAAGAAATTCAGTCACTCCCCTATTCTGGAACTTACAATGATTACATTCAACCTGATGTTTTCATATATTTAGAGAGGGTAGAAGTTCGTCAAATCGAGGTAAGGGACCCCATTCTCCAAAGGGCCCTTGAATTTAGAAATGAAACACTGTTCAAAATAGCCGAACTTGTAAGAAAAGTAAACGAATACTTCCTAAAGGGATTAAGAAAGTATCCACAATTTATCACGATGAGTTATGCGGCTAAGACCTTAGGATTGAGTGTTTCAACAATAAGTCGAGCTGTACGGAATAAATTTGCAAGTACACCGCGTGGTACCCTGCCTTTGCGAATATTCTTCGGTAGAGGAGCGAACAAGGGATTTATTATGAACGAGGTTCGAGATATCTTGAAGAAATACCCTAACCTAACAGATCGCGAAATAGCTGTACTACTTCGCTCAATTGGGCTCAACGTCTCCAGAAGGACGGTAAACAAGTACCGGAACATGGTTGAAAAAGCGGAAACCTTAGACGAGAAGTCCTTTGATAACTAGGTCCGTAGCTTCGTCTTCCGTCAGCCCCTTAGCCATTAACGTTTCTAGCTGCTTCTGATTTACACGTCCTATAGAAGCTTCGTGTGTTAATTCAGCTAAATCGTTTGTTATCTTAAGAATTGGAGTTGTAGAAACAACTACTTCGCTACCCTTCGTTATCTCCTCACATGAGATGTGTGCCCTTGAATGAGGAGCGTTTCCGTAGGCTTCATTAACTACATTTACCCTTGCACGATCAAGTCCCACAACAACTGTCTTGGCTAATCCCCGCGCAGCTTCGCCATTGAGGTGTACAACCTCGTTTATACTAACCTCGTCATCCTTGCTTGCTCTAACTTTTGAAACTAACTCTCCAACAGAATAATCCTCTAATGTCAAGAACATTCTCACGTCCAGTTTCCCAACTCGCGTTTTGGTTAGGTGGAATTCATTTTTGTAGACTCCGTTCTTTCTTACCGTAGCGTTCGTTGTTGTTTTCAGGATAATTGTTCCTGCATCACTGTGGTAATGTTCATCGCTGTACTCCATATAAGCGCCTTCTTCTAATAAAACATTTGAAATAGCCTCGTGGGTGAATTCCTCAACCTGTGGGAAGACGCAGTGTGCTACAAATTTTACTTTTGCCCTTTTACCAACGTGGATGTTGAAAATTATACGCTGATATCCTTTCTTTTCTACGTACCCTGTACAAACATGCACCGGCAGTGGGATTTCCGCACCGTCGTCGATCTCAATATCCACCTTCACACCATGCTCGATTGGTTCATGTATCAACCTAAGCCCCGGAACGTTGTTCAAACCAATAACTCTATTACCACTTATTACAATCGACGCGAATCTTTTATCCAAAAACCTCGAAGCATCTGTTCCAAGTTGTTCTGCAGCTTTAACTATCGTTTCAAATTCCTTCCTCACATCCATCATTTCAACTCCCCATTTACAGGAAGGTTTGGATGTTTACAAACTTCGCACGTTCCTCTGAAATCGGCTATAACGTCTTGAGTCTTCCCGGACTTTAAAATCATCCCAGCACAAATCAAGTAGCCATACTCGGTGTTGTAGGCCATTTCTTCGCGATGGGTAATCACAATCGGTGTCCCACCGTACTGAGCTATGTAATTTATGACATTGTTTATCATATCTAGACTCATCAAGTCTATTCCGGAATCTGGTTCATCAAGAATTGCGTACCGAGGTTTGAGCAAAAGCAAGGAAGCTAACTCGACCCTTTTCCGCTCACCACCACTCAACGTTTTGTCCACCATCCGATTTAAATAGAGCGCTGGATCCAATCCGACAAATTCGAGAGCTTCTTGAACCTCAGACTTACTGACACCTAAACGTCCACCAAGGGTTAAATAAGTCTCAACCGTAATACCGTCAAAACGTGCAGGTTCTTGCCACATCAGCGTTATTCCGAGCTTAGCCCTCTCGGTTACACTTAAGTCTGTAATATCTCGGCCATCGAGAAAAATTCGGCCCTCAGAAGGCTTATAACCTTCAAGGCCCATAATTACGTAGCCGATGGTACTCTTTCCAGCACCGTTGGTACCTAAAATGACGTATTTTGTACCGGGGAGGAACTCCATGTTTAAAGTTTTCAGAATTTCCTTGTTCAAGGTTCGGTATGTCACATCTTTGAGGATTAGCATCAATAACCTCTCCTTAAAAAATTTCTTAGTCTCTTACGCTCTTAAGTTGGCACATCCAAATTATATCATCCTAAGTGAAGAGAGAAAAGTGCAAAAATGTTAAGAGACCTTATACTTTGGACCTTCAACTGTGTATTTACCCCTGAAGGTTTCCTCCTTAAGCATCAAAGGACTATCGAGATCATAAAAATCAAAAGCTCCGGTTCCAAGCGCAAAGTGTACACTTTGATTCACTCCCAAACTCGATTCGGCCATACAACCTATCATCAGCCTCAAATTGGCTGATCTTGCCATCTCCACAATCGCCAACGCATCACTAATCCCCGACTTCATGAGCTTTATGTTCACATAATCAACTGCCTCCTCTTTAATCAACCTAAGTACATCGAATTTCGTTCGTGCACTCTCGTCCGCGGCAACTGGAAACGGTGAATTCCACCTCACGTACTTTAAACCTTCAATGTCAAACATCCACACTGGTTGCTCGAAAACTGCAATGTCAACCCCCGCTCTGTAAAGTTCCGTGACGAACTTCACCGCCTGCTTT
>Ga0105163_1000084_pt1 | contig 56933 bp, 60 predicted proteins | sample JNZ110809AmetaG_FD_81531 | JGI IMG/M metagenome (GOLD analysis project Ga0105163, IMG submission 81531) | Hot spring microbial communities from Jinze hot spring, China to study Microbial Dark Matter (Phase II) - JNZ 110809A | ecosystem: Environmental > Aquatic > Thermal springs > Hot (42-90C) >... | reverse complement strand
TTCACTTGATATGGCATCATGAGTTTGATGCGCTTCTCCTTCTCAGCGGTGTATTTTGGGTCGTTGAAAAACTCCATGTCCACCCAAGTGTCTGTGTAAACGAAGTCTGCATCCTTCACAGCTTGTTTCACATCGAGGGTTGTCTCATAAAGCCCTGTCTTCCTAGCCTCTTCAAGTAGCTCGTCATCCCTTGAAGGCTCATTAAAGATGGGTGTCACGGTGACTATTTTGACGCCTGTTTTAGTGCACCCTTCTATGAGGGAGTTGCAAACGTTGTTATGTACTCCTATGTAAACCAGTTTTAGACCCTTGAGTTTACCTTTTTTCTCCTTCATGGTCATAAGGTCGGCGATAACTTGGCTTGGATGATACTTCTCGTCACAGCCGTTTATGACTGGAACTCTTGAAGCTTTAGCCATTACTTGCAGGTCAGCGTTTCTGAGAAGCCTAGCCAAAATGCAGTCCACGTTTCGCGATAAATACTGGGTTTCATCATAAATATCAGCTATTGTAAAATTCGTTGTTCCCCAGTCAATATAAAGGGCGTGGCCTCCAAGCTGAGTCATGGCAACTTCAAAGGAAACTCTTGTCCTAGTTGAGGTTTTCTGAAAAATCATAGCCAAGGACCTGCCTTCCAAAGCTTTACGGTATTTTTCAGGGTTATGCTTGACCTCAATAGCCTTGTCAATTATCTCCATAAGCTGCTGCCCGGACAACTCCTTAAAATTGATTAGATGCATATTTAATCAACCACGCCGAGGCTCAAGCTTCAACACATTCTCAGCGGTTATAAGCTTTATGGAAACCTTTTTCTGGATACTATGCATCAAGCATCTGGGAGCAAAGTTTGATTCTACTGGTTGCATCACGAAAAGACCCGGCAAGCATGAACATCATGGAACAAGTTCTCGGTAACTATCCATTTAAACCATGCCAAGAACAGTTTGGGAATGCCCATGTTTACGTTGCAGAAGAAGCTAGACAGGAAATTAGGCTGGTAGTGCTTGATGAAGAGTTGGTTTACACAGAAAAGGTAAATGTCTTCCAACCCTCCCCGGAGCTTGTAATATTTCTCTCTAGGCATAGCAGCGAAAGTGCAATTCCAACACTCTCGGTTCATACTCCCGGAAACCTTGGAGAGGCTAAACTGGGCGGGATTCCAAGGAAGGTTTCGGTTTCTCCGGCAAACGCCATGAGGACAGCCCTCAAAGCCATGGCAAAAATGGCCGCCGAAAAGCAGCTCAACTATAAAGTGTCCTACGAGTGTACCCACCACGGTCCATCCCTTGATAGACCAGCCATGTTCGTTGAGCTAGGCAGTTCTCCAAAACAGTGGTCAGACAAACAAGCCGCAGAAGTGGTAGCCCACGCGTCAATGGAAGCTGCTTCAAGCTTTGGAAGAAATGAAGTACCAGCAGTTTTGGGCATTGGGGGACCACACTATAACGAGAAGTTCACGAAGATAGCGCTAGAACGCGACGTAGCTTTTGGTCACATGATTCCGAAATACGCCATCCACGGGATTGATGAAGAAATCTTGAAACAATGTGTGGATAGAACTCTCGAGAGAGTTGAATTGGCAGTGCTTGATTGGAAGGGAATTAGGGGTGAAGATAAACAACGTCTTGTTGAAAATCTCGTGAAAATCGGCTTAAAGATCCAAAAAGTTTAACATGGAGAACAGCAAGTGCATCAGATTCCATAGAAAAGTTAATGAAATGCAAACCGTTTATTAGAGCGTTGCCGGTAGGTGAAGATGGGCTTAAGGTCATTCCTAGAACAATGCACCAGAACATTAAAGCTGGCCGTTAAACCAAAAAGGGATGAGCTGTGGCTATCGATAAGGATATGCTTTTTAGGCATAAGCGTTGTGGGACTAATAGGCTTCATCATAAAGCTGCTGACAAGCGCCATTCCATACTAAGGCTGGGAGGCATCTTATGGAGAAACCACCTACAAAAATTTTCGCCGTGAGCGTGACAACGGGGCAAGAGAAAAACGTGGCAAAATTCGTAGCGGCTAGGGTTGAAATGTATAAGATACCCATAAAGGCAATCCTTGTCCCAGACACCGTCAAAGGGTATATTTTTGTGGAGGCGGAAAGCCCGCACTTCGTGGAGCAAGCCATAGCCGGGATAAAGCATGTAAAGGCAAGGGTTCAAGATTTCGCGAGCTTCTCGGAAATTGAGAAATACATAGTTCGAAAGCCCATCATCGAAGAATTAAGCGAAAACGACATTGTGGAGATCACCGGTGGACCGTTCAGGGGGATGCGGGCGAAAATAACGCGAATTGATAAGGCCAAAGAAGAGGTAACCCTAGAGCTTCTTGAAGCCACCTTCACGCTTCCAATAACCGTGCACGCAGACTATGTCAAACTTATAGAGAAGGCGAAAAGTTAAGGTTGGTGAAACATTATGGGAGAAAAGAAAATTGTGGAGCTTCTCGTCAGCGGTGGACAAGCCACGGCTGGCCCACCATTGGGTCCAGCGCTAGGTCCATTGGGCGTAAATGTCTTGGCAATTGTCAACAAGATAAATGAACTGACGAAAGATTATGCTGGAATGAAGGTTCCAGTGAAGGTCATAGTTGACCCCGAAACAAAGCAGTTTGAGGTTAACGTTGGAACCCCAACAACTTCAGCGTTAATCGTAAGCGAGCTTAAAATTGAAAAGGGTTCAGGAAGCCCCAAAGCTCAGAAGGTTGGAAACCTTACAATGCAACAGGTTATACGCATAGCCAAGATAAAGAGGCCAGAGCTTCTGTCAAAAACCTTGAAGGCTGCGGTTAAAGAAGTCCTTGGAACTTGTGTCAGCATGGGGGTAACGGTTGAAGGGAAGGATCCCAGGGAAATCCAGAGAGAAATTGACGAAGGAAAATATGACGCGATATTAGCTGAAAACGAATCATAAGAGAACCTTTTTATAATGGCTTAATAATCCATCAATGGCACGGGGCCTCAAGAAATGTCAATAGAGCCTAAAACATTGCTTAACGCTGTCAAAGAAGCGAAGGAAAAGGGTGGAAAAAGAAATTTTGTTCAGTCAGTGGAGCTTATACTAACGCTACAAGACATAGACATGAAGTCCCCCGAGGGGAGGCTTCAAGAAAACGTTGAATTACCCCATCCGCCGCCGAACAAACAAAACAAAATATGCGTAATCGCCACAGGAGAGCTAGCGCTCAAAGCGAGAAAGGCTAATGCAGACTTGGTGATAGATAAGGATGAACTTGAAGCCCTTGCAGGCAAAAAGAAGGAGTTACGAAAACTTGCGAATGAATATGACTTTTTCCTAGCTGAAGCCCCATTGATGCCCATTGTGGGTAAAGTTTTAGGCGCCGTTCTAGGACCTAGGGGAAAAATGCCTGTGCCAGTCCCGCCTACCGCCGACATTGAAAGCTTGCTCAAAAAATACCGCAGAACAGTTGTCATCAGAATGCGCAACCAGCCAGTTATACAGTGCCGCGTGGGAACCGAAGACATGAAAGAGGAAGAGCTAGCCGAAAACATACAAGCCATCCTGAAGGTTGTTGAAAGCAAAATGAAGAGAGGAATTAAAAATATCAGATCGATTCACATTAAAACCACCATGGGCGCCCCTGTGAAAATAAGGCTATAAAATGGAGGGGGAGTTTTGCCGTCCCAATTGGTTTTACAAGAGAAGGCTGCCGAGGTTGCAGAGATAACAAAGCTTCTTAAACAATACAGAGTCGTTGGAGTAGCCAGTCTCCAGAAAGTCAGGGCGTCCCAACTGCAGGAACTGAAGAAAAAGCTTGGAGGAGAAGCATACATTCGCGTTGTAAAAAACACCTTAATGAAGAGGGCTATTGAGAATGTTAGCGAACAGCCTGAACTAAAGAAGCTGGAGAAATATTTGACGGGACCGAATGTTTTCCTCTTCACTAACATGAATCCCTTTAAGTTGGCGTTGCTTCTTGAGAGAAGCAAGGTGCGCATGATTGCAAAGGCGGGGGATGTAGCGTCCTTTGACGTGATTGTCCCAGCTGGAAACACTGGACAGCCTCCTGGGCCAATAATAAGCCAGTTAAACGCTGTGGGCTTGCCGACAAGAATTGAATCTGGAAGTGTTTGGATAACTAAGGACACTCTGGTTGCCCGCAAGGGAGAAGTTATTTCGGAGAGACTGGCAAGCGTCTTGTCAAAGCTTGGAATAAAGGCCGTCGAAGCGGGACTAACATTGAAAGCTGTATATGACGACGGTCTCATAATAGAGGGAGAACAGCTCAGCCTAAACATAGAGGAAACCAAGAAAGAATTAGAAACAGCCCAAGCGGAGGCCTTCAAACTCTCAATAGGCATCGCCTATCCAACAAGAGAAAACATACAAACCCTCCTGCAGATTGCCTATCAAGAAGCCTACGCCCTCTCCATAGGCGCAACCATCCCAACGAAGGAAACTATAGGAGACCTTATTAGAAAAGCATACATGGAGATGTTAAGTTTAAGTACTAGAATTCCAAATTTGGAAGAGGGACCCCGACAAGCTTGAAAAGGTTAAAATAGTTGGAAGTGAGGTGAAAAAGGTATGGAATATATATACGCTGCAATGCTCCTTCACAAGGCTGGAAAACCCATAAACGAGGAAAGCTTAACGCAAGTTTTAGCAGCCGCTGGAATCAGCGTTGACGCAGTTAGAGTTAAAGCCCTCGTAGCTTCCCTAGCAGAGGTCAACATAGATGAGGTCATTAAATCCGCCCCAACAATGATGGCTGCACCAGTGGCGGCAGCACCAGCCGCTGCAGTGACGGAGGCAAAGCCAAAGGAGGAAGAAAAGAAAAAGAAGGAAGAGGAAGAGAAAGCCAAAGAAGAAGCAGCGTTGGAAGGCCTTTCAGCCCTTTTCGGCTAGCAACTCTTTTCTTGCAGTTGGCATTAAACCTTTTAACACGTTTTTCACAAAAGCCAATTACTGATAGTTATGAAACTGTGCAGCGCATGCCTACTAGGAGTAAAATGTAGATACGATGGGAAGAGCGCCCTAAACAAGAAAGTCGTCACATTACTCAAAAGCGAGATTTTAATCCCCGTGTGCCCTGAACAGCTCGGAGGATTGCCAACTCCAAGAGAACCAGCGGAAATCGTGGGAAAAAGAGTGATCACTAGGTCAGGGGTGGACGTAACAGAGAATTTTGTGCGCGGGGCGAGGGAAACCCTGAGGATAGCAAAAATGTTCAATATTGGTGAGGCCATTTTAAAGCAGGGAAGTCCCTCTTGTGGATACGGAAGAATCTACGACGGAACTTTCTCTGGCAAAACAAAGGAGGGGGAGGGAATAACAGCAGCTTTGCTAAGAAAGCATGGAATTAAAATAATCACTGAAGAGGACTTGTAGAAGTTTTGGCAGCCATCTTAGCCTTTAGATACGCAAAAAGCATAACTGGAAGCCAGCCGCAGATAATCATCACAGTTCCCGGAAAAGCATTTATCCCGAAATTCAATATGAACGCCTCAAAAATAAAGAAGGAAACAGCCATAGCTACGGACGAAAAAAGCGCAATGTTTCTTCCAAACTTTTTGTAAGTTTGTACTGCCAAAAGGCCAGCAAAGAAGAGGTCCCCCAAACCTAGGGACATAAAAAGCACACCCCAGCTCGTTGTGATTTGTGGAAACGTCGGCAAAACAATTAGCACTGGAAGCCTCAGATTAGATACATGAGTTGTCGCTGAAACCATACTCCGAGTCACTAAAACTAGGACTACGTCTGCAGCCGTTAAAAGACCCGTGAAAAAAAGCGTAGTCTTCCATGTGAAGAGACTCCCAAAGTATAGGATGATTAGGACCGCAAAAATAAGCCCATAAATGTTTAGCAGGTAGGGAAACCATATTGCTGTCCTGTTGAAGAAAAGGTATAAAGCCAAGAAAAGGGCAGATGGCATAACGGCCAAGTACCAACGCTCCACGGTGCGACTTCTATTTTCTTCATAGACAAGGGCTACGAGGGAAAAACCGCATAGGCAGTACAGAGCAGCAGCACCGTAGGCAAGGCAAACATCGGAAAAAATCGAAGAAAAGAGGCTGATAGTCCCAGCTACAAAGCCGACGATAGTAAAGGCTAGGCAGAAAAGTTCAGCCTGAGCCTTTTTGAGATCCGAGAAAATGTAGGTGAAAATGAATAGGAGCAGCGAATAAGCGAACAGGAAAATTGTCATTATGGCCATTTGAGGTATAAGGGCAATAATGGAGACCGCCACGTTTATCGCCGCCACAAGCAGAACAGCATCCCTAACCTTGAATTCTCTTTCTTCAAAGACCGCTTTTAGCTTCTTTTCAGCCTTGTCATTTAGATACATGGCGAACACTGTGATTGTGAAAAGTGTCAGAGGCATTGCCACATCGAAGTTCATAAGCCCATCTAGAGAAAAACAGACATTTAAACCTTAAAGGCCTAAAAAGCAGTTGAAAACCGCTAGAGATGCGATAATAGCCTCTTCGGTTCTAACGGTTTCTGTCTGCTGTCCTGGAATCGTGTTAACTACAAAGTCTACAACGTCGTCAAGATTGAGGCTTTCCCTTTTCACAATTTCGTATAGGCCCGCATCTGGTGCGCCGAAACCAATAAGCACCGTCCTGGCTTTTGCCCATCTCTCGGCGATTGCATCCTTAACCACTGTGAAAACGTCGCCGTGCTTTGATGTGGCGATCTTTAGATCAAAATGTCTGCTTTTCGCCAGGCTGCCAAAGGAGCCATTCCAAACCGTCACTTCATATCCCCAATAGTGCGGGATTTCCTCCACCTCTACAACTTTTGCAGTCACCTGGCCATCAACGCTTTCAACCTTAACTGTTACTCTCTCACCTACGGGAATATGCGCTCGAGGCACCAAGGCTGGCTTTTCTACACCTACATCAACGAGGACGCCCCTTTTTGTCTTTGATATAACCACGCCTTCACGGTATTCGCCAACCTTTAAGTCGGCAACCCTCTTCGCTGTGGGATGGTGGGGGGTTCTCAGAGGAGGCAGAATTCCAACATAGCGAAGTTCATATCTCAGCTTGAAAAGTCGTTTGCGGAGATATTGAGGGGTTTCCATGTAACGGAGCAGCGTAGCTATCAAGTCCGCATCATCCTTAAGTTTCACTCCCGGCAGATCTTGATAAACTATTATCTCTTCAACTCCGAAGATTGCGGCGGCTCTTCCTATGAGACCTATTTTTGCTGTTTTTTCCCTCAAATGAGGAACATCTGAAATCACAGAAGCTGGAATAGCGATGGATAGTCTTTTGCGGTTCAACATCCCCACCATGCTAAAGTAAGGGGTTAGGCACGTTAAATGGTTTATCGCAATATTGCTAAAAGCTAAAAGTAGAATCCCCCATAAAATAAGCGGGGCCATGTTTGCCGCGAACAATTTTAGACGACCTAGTCAAAATGAAGGAAATAGACAAGGGTGGAATGCTCTCCTACTGTGTTAACGCGCCAAAGCATTATGAGGAGGCTGCTGAAGAAGCCCGCAAAACAAAGTTGGACTCTTCAAAACCGCAGAGGATTATTGTGGCTGGAATGGGCGGCTCTGCCATAAGCGGAGAACTCGTTAAGGATTGGGGAAAAGACACTGTTGCAGTGCCAATTGACGTTTGTAGGGATTATAGGCTTCCAGCACACGCAAACGAGGAAACGTTAGCTTTCATTTCTAGCTATTCTGGAGAGACTGAGGAAACCCTAAGCTGCCTTCTGGATGCGATTAAAAAGAGATGTAAAGTCTTCTGCATAAGCTCCAACGGAACCCTCTTGAAGATCGCGGATGAATTGAGACTTCAGACGCTTAAAATACCAGAAGGGTTTCCGTCAAGAGCCGCCCTGCCCTATCTTCTAATGCCCATCCTTGTCTTCCTAGAAAAACTTGGCTTAGCTCAAAATGTATGGGAGGAAATTTCTGAAGCAATATCTGTACTGGAGCACGTTTGCAGCGAAAATGGTCCAGAAATAGCATTAGAAGAAAATCCTTCAAAAAGCTTGGCTGCAAAAATTGATGGCAAAATCCCCGTCATTTATGGTTTTGGATTTTACCGTTCCGTTGCACAACGCTTTAAGCAGCAGTTTAACGAGAACAGCAAAATCCCAGCTTTTTGGAACAGCTTCCCAGAGCTTGACCATAATGAGATTGCTGGTTGGGAGAGAGCGAGAAGGCTAGCGAAACATTTCTCTGTGGTGCTTCTACGGGATAAAAATGAACCAGCGGAGGTGAAATGCCGCATTGAAGCGACTAAGGAAATCCTAGACAGCATAGGAATGGAAACTAACGAGGTTTGGAGCGTGGGAAGGGGGAAGCTCTCAAGGATGCTGTCGGCCATTTTAGTTGGGGACTTCGCAAGCGTTTACCTTGCAATATTACGTAGAGTTGACCCAACCCCCGTCGAAGCAATCACCAGAATAAAGGAGGCCGCAGCAAAGACTGGAACAAAGAAAAAGATTATTGAAGAGCTAAAGGGTTTAATTAAGCATGGTCTAGGTTAAAATTTCTGGGCGACAAATTCCTCAAACATTTTTTCGGCAATCTCCAGCGACAAAAGCTGTGGTGGCCGTTTAAAGGCGTAAACACATATAGGCAGTATAGCCCCCTTCATTTTACGGTTGAGGGCTACTTTCACAGCCCTTATTACATCGAGAAGAGTGGACCCTGCATTTGGAGCGTCAATTGTGGAAAGTTTTATGTCAATCTGGACTGGGGCGCCGCAGAAGTATATCCCTTTGATCCAAAAGAAGCTATCTCTTCTGTTTTGAAGAAAATCCACATAGTCTGTTGACCCTGCAACCACTTCAGCCTCGTAAGGCAAAGCCGCCTTCACAGTCTCTGTTTTAATTGCCCTCTTTAGGTCTTTGGTTCTCTCAAACGTGTCAAGGGATTCCGTGCCTCCGCCGACGTCAAGCTGATATGTTTCAGTTATGCGGACACCATGTCTGGATAGGAGTTGCAGCAAGGTCTTGTGAAGAGTTGTGGCGCCCACCTGGTCAACTAAGTCGTCGCCAACTAGGGGTAGGCCAAAATCCTCGAAACGTCTCGCCCACTCAGAACTGCTGGCAATAAAAGCTGGAGTAGCGTTCACAAAGGCACATCCAGCTTTTAATGCTTGATCTGCATACCACTCAGAAGCCTTAACGGCTCCGCTTGGAAGCAAGTTAACCACGATTTCAGCTCCACTATCACGCAGAACCCTCGCAACATCAACCTCTGGCATATTGCTAACCTCTATCAAGTTTTTTGTGTATTCGCCAATTCCATCCAGAACAGGGCCTTTATGGACAATTACGCCAGTGGGCGCCACGTCCACGAACTTGGGAGCAGTATTTGGTGGAGCAAAAATGGCTTCCGCCAAATCCTTTCCAACCTTCCTGTTATCAACATCGAACGCCGCGACAATCTGGATGTCTCTGGGGCGATATCCTCCCAGAGAGGGGTTCCGCAGCCCCAAAAATCCTTCACTGCTTTCAAGCTTTCCATAATACTGGAGCCCTTGAACAAGGGCGGATGCACAGTTTCCAACACCAACCAAAGCCACTTTTATGCTTGACAACGGTGCACACCACTTTTGTCTTCACATATTTTGCATACTGATTTATAAAGCTCTATGTGGCAATATGGTAAAGTGGTTGAAATGAAGGCTTGGCTGGATGTTACTGTCCTGCGTTGTCCAAATTGTGGGCGCTTCTATGTGGATGCTTCTTGGTATGTTGTCGAGATGGAAGCTGACATAGAATGTGGAGAATGTGGCAAAGAATTCAACAGCAAAAGAAATGCCGTGGACAGAGCACTCTTGGAATTTAGCCTAGACGAAAATGGTGAAATCCAAGACGTAAAAATAGCCAAACACTTATAATCAAAACCGCCATCTGCAATGGCGACAACATGAAAACCTCACCCGCAATTTTAAGGTTTATTATTTGGTAAGCCTTAAAGAATTTAGCATTTTAAGCGGTGAACTTGATGAGTGGCAAAACGTCGGAAGCAGACAAGTATACATTGATAAGTGAGTTAGCCCGCCGTAGAGGGTTCTTCTGGCCCTCCTATGAAATTTATGGAGGGGCCAGCGGCTTCGTAACCTACGGCTTTCTGGGTGCGAGACTAAAACAGAATATTGAAAGAAAGCTTAGGGAGCTTTTTGTAAATAAGCTTGGAATCATGGAGATAGAAGCACCTATAATAGCACCGGCTAAAGTTTTTGAAGCCTCCGGTCATGTCGAACATTTCAAAGAGCCCATGGTCGAATGTCTAAAATGCGGAAGACGTTTCAGAGCAGACCACATACTTAAAGAAAAGACGAAGCTAAGCGACACAGAAGTTGAGAAACTAAGCCTTCAGGAGCTTAAGGAGGCCATTGACAAACACGAAGTGCGCTGTCCAGAATGCGGCGGCAACTTTGGAGAGCCAAAATACTTCCTAACAATGTTTAAAACCACAATAGGCCCTTACTCGGAGGCTATAGGGTATGGACGCCCAGAAGCCGCGCAAAACATATTCGTAGAGTTCAGACGCCTCTATGAACATGCACGAGAAAAACTTCCCTTTGGTGTAATGCAGATAGGCCATGCACTTCGAAATGAGATTTCCCCCAGACAAGGCTTGATAAGGCTTAGAGAGTTCACCATCGTGGACATCGAGTTCTTCTTTGACCCAGAGGACCCCAGCTGCCACCTCCTGAAAGAGGTGGAAAATGAAACCCTACGACTAGTTTTAGCTGAAAGTAAACTCCGCGGCTCCGAAGAAGTAGTAGAAGTATCTGTTAAAGAGGCTCTGGAGAAAGGCTACATAAAGGTTCCATGGCAAGCCGTTTTTATGGCGCTTGCGAAAAGGCTACTAATAGAGCTTGGGGTCCCAGCGGAAAAACAACGTTTCATAGAAAAACTTCCATGGGAGCGCGCCCACTATTCTCTTCAAAGCTTTGATCAAGAGGTTTATGTTGACCGCTGGGGATGGATTGAAGTTTCCGGCCACGCATACAGAACAGATTATGACCTAAAGCAGCACATGACATTCAGCGGAGTAGACACGAAAGTCTTCAAAGAATATGATAAGCCCATCGAGGTGGAAAAAACTGTAATTAAGCCTTTAATGGCGAAGCTTGGGCCGGTTTTCAAGGATGAAGCCCAAAAAATTGCAAAAATGCTTGAGAAGGCAAGCCCAGAAGAGGTTGAAGCCTCCTTTAGAGAGAAGGGCTACTACATGCTCGGCGAATATAAGATTTTGCCAGAACAAGTGGAGATCATCCGATGTAGGGTTAAAGAAAGAGGAAGGCGATTCATTCCCCATGTTGTTGAACCAAGTTTCGGCTCGGACAGGCTTGTATATGTGGCGCTTGAATACGCCTACCGCGTTAAAGAAGACAGAGTGATCCTCAGTTTTCCAAGAGATATAGCGCCCATACAAGTGGGCGTGTACCCGCTGGTGAGCAAGGATGGACTACCGGAAAAGGCTATGCAAGTTTACAGAATGCTCATCGAAGAAGGCTTCACTGCAGAATATGACGAAGCGGGCTCCATTGGAAGACGCTACGCAAGGGCAGATGAAGCGGGCATACCGCTGGGAATAACCATAGACTATGAAACCCTAAAAAATGACACCGTCACCATCCGCGACCGAGATACTTGGAAGCAGGTTCGAGCTAAGGTCGCTCTTTTACCAGACCTTTTACATAAGTATTTTCGATATAAAGTAAATTTTGAAGATTTGGGCGAACCTTTGAAAGAGTAGGTTTCGCTACCTTTTTTAACACTTCCACAATATTATGTGCCCAGAAGATTGAAGTTTCCTAATAGCGGCGGGAAAGGGTTTGGTGCTTCCGGCAGAAACGGAGGAGCGGGCAAGACGGAGGGCGCTAAGCGCTTGCCAAGAACACTTAAGGAAAGTTTTAGACTTGACTAGGAAGATTCCCCAGATGATTGAATGTTTCATCAAAAACGATAAAGAAAAGGCGAAACAAGCATACAACGAAATTAGAGCTCATAAGGATGAGGTGGACAATGCTAGGCGTCTTGTTTTGAGGGAGCTTGCAGAGGTCGGTGCAATTCTTCTAAGCAGAGAGGATTTCTTAAGGTTCACGTATCTTGCCAGCGAAATAGCTGACTTCTCAGAAGGGATAGCCTTTCGTCTCCAGCAAATGATGGAACATAATTGGAATATACCAACAGAAATTAGGAAGGATCTTTTGAAGCTTTCAGAAGCCGTCCTAGAAACGGTGATAAAGCTCAGGGAAACCCTTATGGTTTTATCATATAGCTCAGAAAAAGTTGCGGAGAAAGCCAGCGAAGTTGAGGTTGCTGAAAGGGAAGTTGACGAACTCTACCGCACACTTGAGATAAAGCTTCTAAACAGTAAGCTCGAAATTCAACCTCTTCTGCTTTTAAGGGATATCCTCCAGCTTCTTGAGGATGCTGCGGATAAAGCCGAGGACGCCGTGGAAGCAGCTCGCATCTTGTCCTTTATAATGTAAAGGGTTGGAGGATGACAAGAAAAATACCCGTAGAGTTCATAGAAAACTTTTTGGTTGTCTGGAATCCAGCGGATGGCTCGGCACTCTACAAGATGGGGTTTTATGGTAAACCTTTAGGTATTCCAAAACCGAAGGTCCCAGAGTTTAATGTCCCATTAATTTTAGACTTGATGGAGGGGCTGTACCTCGCCGAGAAGGGAATCATAACTGTATACGAGGGGGAAAGTAGACGAAAAGTTTCCATGAAAAAACTTTGGCAGAGAGCAAGAACCCTTTACGAGGAGTTCGACGAGAAATATGCTGTTTACCGCGACCTCCGTGAAAAGGGGATGGTGGTTACCCCGGGCATAAAGTTCGGTTGCGATTTCGCAGTCTACAAGTATGGACCTGGATTAGAGCACGCCCCATACATGGTTTCCGTTAAAAAAGGAACCTCTGAGTTAACGGCGACGGAAATTGTGAAGGCGGGCAGACTGGCAACCACCGTCCGCAAGAGGTTCATAATTGCCGTGCCAGACCTAGAAACGAGGAAAATTAGGTACCTCATATTTAAATGGTTTAAGGCTTAATAGCATGATGCTTGACAATTATGGCATGTCATCTTGACGGTATTGTCTGGTTTTCAAAACAGCCAACTACGTGTTGATGCGGATAAACCTTTGTTGCTTTCAAAATGGAACCCTCCTCGATTGTAACGTCGTCAGCCACCACTGAAATTGCCCAGATCTTTGTCGGTTTTTTGAAACTTGATTTTACGGTTACATGTCTTCCGATAATGCTATCCTTTATTTCCGCTCCGTCGCCTATGATTGTCCTATCCATAACCGCGGAGTTTTCTATAACCACTCCTCGTCCAATTCTCGTGTAATTGTCTATACAGGAATTTACTATTCGCGAATCATCGCCTATCTCGCAATGCCGCCCAATTAAAACTGCTCCCTCAACCTCTATCTTTCCCTGCACAATTTTCTGAATTATCCTTTTCCGGCGTCTAATGGATTCAAAGCTTTCGCCTTGAACCCACACTCTGGTTTCCGAGCTTATTCTCCCCTCGAAATCCCTAATTGTGGAAAAGCGTCCATCAAGCAGGTCGCGCATGGCCTCCAAATAGCGTTTTGGGGTTCCCACATCATACCAACCGCCCTCTAGGACATAGCCGTAAACAGGTCTTCCTGTCTCTATTAGGTATGGGATAAAGTCGTATCCGAAGTCGAGGCGCCTTCGCTCTTTCATGAGCTTTTTAACACCCTTTTCTCTGAAGATTTTTCTTATTTCAGGCGAAACCATGTAGAGGCCTGTGTTAGCTAGGTTTGACGGTGCCTTTTCTGGGGCTGGTTTCTCTACAAACTTCTGGATTCTGTAATCTTTGGTTATGTCAGCAACGCCATAGCCTTCAACGTCTTGCACTTCCCGTAGGGCTATCGTTATGAGGGCTTCTTTTTCTAGATGGAATTCTATAAGCTCTTTAAGGTTCACGTCAAAGATGTTGTCGCCTTGCACTGCGAAGACCAGCCCCCTCACATCATAGTATTCCATGTTTATCCGCGCTGAATCCGCACTTCCCAAGTCGTTTACGTTCGGCTGGTATTTAATGTGAACGCGTGGGGTTATGCCGTAACGGGCTGAGAAACCATAGCCGGACTCAAAGTAGTCGTATAGGTCCCGGTAATTGGTGTATCCCTTAACTCCGAAGATGAAGTCTCTCACACCTTGTCTTGCAAGGGATAACAGCGAGAACTCTATCAGCGGCCTGTTTAAGAGTCTTAGGCAAGCCTTGCTAGTTTCGGCTGTTAATGGCAAGAGTCTGGTGGCTTTTCCACCAACCGGAATTATCACCGTTAGCTTTTCTGGTTCATAACTGTAAACCAAAACATCACCAGCTTACCGATGTTATTTATATTGGTGCAAATTAACCTTTTAGGAAGCTCAGCTCTTGCGTCGTGAACACCGTGGGCTTGAAGAAGTTAATTGGCTATGTGCGATTAATTCGTCCAATAAACTGTTTAATGATGGGGTTCGCCGTAATTGTAGGCGCTGTCCTCGCGGATGTCAGTGCCCTCTCAAGCCGACAAATGCCCAGTTTGATCAGCGGCTTTTTGACAGGCTTTTTGCTTACTGCAGCGTCCATGGCGATAAACGACTATTATGATAGAGAGATAGACGCCATAAATGAGCCTTCACGTCCCATTCCAAGCGGTTTAATAAAGCCAACAGAAGCGTTGACCTTAGCAGGGTTATTGTCAGTACTGGGGCTTGTGGCAGCAGGTCTTACAAACTGCATAGCCGTGGTTCCATGCATCATAACCGCCTTTATTTTCTGGCTTATCTCGATCAGTTACGTCACATTCGGGAAGAGCACCGGTTTCCCCGGAAACCTCATGGTTAGCGCATGCGTTTCAGCGCCGTTCATTTATGGAAGCTTAGCCATATCTGGTTCCGTGCAAAGTAATATTTGGATTTTTGTGTCCATGGTGTTCCTTTCAAACACTGGAAGAGAAATAACAAAGGGAATCGTGGACATCCAAGGGGATAAAGCCAGAAACATTAAGACAGTTGCTGTCCTTTACGGAGAGAAGAAGGCAGCTGCGGTCGCCGTGCTCTTCCACTTGCTTGCAGTGGCATTGACACCCCTGCCACCCTTACTGAACCTTGTTTCCCCATGGTTTACACCAGCAGTCATCGTGACGGACGCTGGACTAATCATGTCTTCGGTGAAGCTTCTAAAAAACCCCTCGCGGGAAAACGCTAAACGAATTAAGAAACAAGTGTTAGGTTGGTTTCTTACGGGGCTAATCGCGTTTCTTCTAGGAAGTTTGGGATAAACTCAATTTACATTTGGGGCTCAACATGCACCGTGACAACGGTCTCTGAAAACTTCTGCTCTATGGCTCTTTCTATTTTTGATGCAATCTCATGGGCCTTTTTCACGTTTACTTGCTCGGTGAAACAGCAGTCAATGTTTACGTATCGCCTTCCACCAGCAACATACGTGATTATCCTTTTCACGCTGATGAAACGCCGTAAACTCCTAGCGGTCTTAAAGATTATTTGGCGAATTTCCTCTTCATCCACTATTGGGCCTCTTTGAGTGCTAGAGTCAAAGGGTTCAACGTGCACCGTTACATTCTCAACATTCTTAATTTCCTGAGCAATAGCCTGTTCAATCTTTTCTGCAAGTTCGTGGGCTTCCTGTAGAGATAGCTCTGGGTCAACCCTTGCGTGCAACGTCAAATACAGTCTTCCATTAGAGTGAACAACGCTCACTTCGTGAACCTCTTTTACGCCTTCCACGCGTCCTGCAAGTTGCTCTACGAGCTTCGTGGTTAACATTTCCTTTTCAGGGGGCTCAACGTGGACGACGACTTCAGCCGAGCCTAATAGACGTTTAAGGTTTTCCTCAACTTTTGATGCCACCGTGTGGGCTTCCTCCAGACTCATGTAGTCTGGAACCGCTATGATCGCTTCAACAAAAGTCTTAGCTCCAGCCTTCCTGACCCTCAAACCTGCGATTTTTGAGACGCCTTCGGTTGCCGCAATTTCTCCCCTAACCTTTTCAAGGATACCTTTGGGTGCAGCGTCGCTCAACTCCAACCCGCTGGCTCTAACGAGTTTAACGCTCAAATAGCCTATAGCTGTGCTCAAAACAAGAGAAGCTAGCACGTCAAACATTAGAAAGCCCAGAGAAGCCATCCCAAACCCGAAAAAAGCCACGAAGGTTGAACCTAAATCCGCAAAGGAGTGGTAAAAGCCAGCCTTCGCCGTGACACTTTCCTCCTTTACGGCGTAGAGCACTCTTAACCTCAAAATGTCAACACAAAAAGTGTAAGCTATAGCAGCAAAGCCGATAACTTCCCATTCCTTAACTATGAAGAGTTCTCCGGTGAGAATCTTTTGTAAAGCCCTTACAACAAGATAGAGGGCTGTGCCAAAAAGGACTATGCCGCCAACTAAACCACCCAGAGACTCAAATTTTTCATGCCCATACATGTGCTCCTCATCTGAAGGCTTCGTTGAAGCCTTAGTGGCATATAACAGAATGAACGTCGATATGGCATCCAGCATGGCATGGGCGCTATCGCTTATGATCGCCAGACTGCCAGCGAGCATACCAGAAGCAAATTCTACAATAGCAACGCTTGCTATTGCGAACGCAGATATTTTTAGGGCTCTAAGCCTTCCCTGGCTGATGTGCATTATGCTCAAGAAACCAGCCATTGAAAAGAGATTTAAGGATTGTGGAGCTACAAGCCAAAACGCTTAAAACAAGAAAGAGGCGCATATTATCTGGGTATCAATGGTGCCAGGTGACCATTTTAACGCAGCTAAAACTTCTTATAACCCCTAGATTAAAGGCTAACATCACCATAGCAGTTTTAAAGGGAGGATGGACAGATGAGTGTAAGCGATATTTTAGATGGCAAACTAACGGGCTGTGAGGTTGAAATAAAAGGTTGGCTCGTAACAAAACGTTCCAGCGGTGGAGTCCAATTCTTGATAGTCAGAGACGGAACAGGCTTCATACAAGCCACCATTCATAAAGACGAGGTTGATGAGAAGGTCTTCAAGGACGCGGATAATCTGACTCAGGAATCCTCGATCATAATCAGGGGGACCGTGAAGGAGGACAAGAGGGCTCCTGGAGGCTACGAAATCCGGGTTAAAGACTTGCAGGTTGTCCACTTAGCTGAGAGGGATTACCCCTTAGCCAAAAAGGAACATGGCATAGACTTTCTGCTCAAACATAGACAGCTATGGATTAGAAGTCCAAGACAAACAGCCATTCTAAGGATAAGAGCAGAAGTGATTAAAGCATGCAGAGACTTCCTTGACAGCAGAGGCTTCGTTCTAACGGACGCTCCAATATTTACACCAGCTGCCGTGGAGGGAACAACAACCCTATTTGAAGTGCCATATTTTGGGGAAAAGGCCTATCTAACCCAAAGCGGCCAGCTTTATGTTGAAGCAACCATAGCTGCCTTCGGGAAAGTCTACTGTTTTGGGCCAACCTTCAGAGCTGAAAAATCCAAAACGCCACGACACTTGACGGAATTCTGGATGGTGGAGCCTGAGATGGCCTTCTGCGACTTCGAGGAAAACCTTAAGGTTCAAGAGGAAATGGTGACATACATTGTCAAAACTGTTTTAGAAAAGCGTAAAAGGGAGCTGGAAATTCTAAAGCGGGACATAAAGCCCCTACAGAAGGTTGAGCCGCCTTTTGAAAGAATAAGCTATACGGAAGCCATAAACATGCTACAGAAGGCCGGCTTCCAGATAGAGTGGGGAGAAGACCTTGGAGCTCCCCATGAAAGGTACATTTCTCTCCAATTCGAAAAACCAGTCTTCGTCCACAGATATCCAGCCAAAGCTAAAGCCTTCTACATGCAGCCAGACCCCGAAAACCCAGAAGTGGTGCTTTGCGCAGATCTGATGGCTCCGGAAGGCTATGGCGAAATAATAGGGGGAAGCCAGCGCATCCATGACTTGAAGCTCTTAGAAAAACGTATAGAAGAGTTCGGCTTGCCGAGACAAGCCTACGAATGGTACTTGGACCTACGTCGTTACGGCTCAGTACCGCACTCAGGTTTTGGATTGGGAATAGAGCGAACCGTCATGTGGATTTGCAAGCTCAAACATATTCGCGAAGCCATACCGTTTCCAAGGACTATAACCCGCATATACCCTTGATTTCTGCCACGCTATTCCCATTTCCAAACTTTTCGGCCCATAAATATTTCCGGAAAGATTAATAGTCCCCAGCTGGCCACTCCTGCAACATAAGCCAAGTCTGTTAGGCTTAGGCCAGTAAGATGGAAAAGTTGTTGAGTTATCGGTATATAGGTTATCCCCAGCGTTAATGCGACAGACGCTAGATCTGCAACGACAAAGAACTTGTTATCAAAGGCTCTTCGACCCATTCTCCAAACGCTGCGCTTTTCAGAGCGGCAGTTCCAAACAACGAACAATTCGAATAACGCTGCTTGCACAAATGCCGTTGTGGTAGCCTCTCTATAAGTGAGTTGCCTAGCCACTTCGTCAATGGTTCCATCCGGGCGAATCCATGGATGAGATGGCCAAACATAATATTCTAGGCAGAACACCAGGAATGTGCCGGCTGCTTGAAGCAGAAATGACGCTATAATAAAGGCGCCCATTCCGTGGAGAATTCCTTCTTCAGGTTTCCGGGGAGGCCTATCCATAACATCAACGTCTGGAGGGTCTGTGGCAAGAGCCACCGCCGGGGCACCGTCAGTAACAAGATTTATCCACAGTATCATAGCCGGCAAGAGTGGAAGCGGAAACATTTCAGGTGAGAATATCCCGCCGAGAATTGCGAAGGTCCCTATAACCAATAATTCGTCAAAGTTGCATGCCAGAAGGAAGCGGGCATATTTACGTATGTTGTCATAGATCACCCTGCCTTGCTCCACAGCCTTAACGATTGTTGCAAAGTTGTCATCCACCAAAACCAGATCAGCAGCCTCTCTTGTGACATCTGTTCCGCTTATGCCCATAGCGACGCCCACATCAGCAGCTTTCACTGCCGGCGCGTCATTAACACCGTCACCCGTCATCGCCACTATGTGACCCTTCTTTTTCAAGGCGTTGACAATCCTAAGTTTGTGCTCCGGGGAGACCCTAGCGTATACCGTCACTTTTTCAACAATCTTCTCGAATTCTTCATCGCTCATTTTATCCAATTCGGCGCCTGTTAGAACAATGTCGCCCTCTCGGTATATTCCAACTTCTTTGGCGACCGCTATAGCTGTTAATTTGTGGTCACCTGTTATCATGACCGTTTTTATGCCCGCCCTTTGACACTTCTTGTTTGCCTCTATGGCTTCCTCCCGCGGGGGATCGATCATGCCTTGAAGACCTACAAAAACCATTCCCTTCTCGACAACTTCAGCGCTATACTTTTCCATGGATGCGGGCAAACGTCTATATGCCATCGCAAGAACTCGCAGAGCGCTACTGGCCAATTGCTCATTTATTTCCAGAATTTTTTTCTTCTTTTCTTCAGTAAGTTTTCGCTCTTTTCCATCTTCAAGAATATGAGTGCATTTTTCAAGGACCACTTCAGGTGCCCCTTTCATGTAAGCATAGATTTCACCGTCTGGAGTTTTGTGAATGGTTGTCATGCACTTTCTCTCTGAAGTGAATGGGATTTCGCCTATCCGTGGGAACATAGCCTCCAAAGCTTCTTTTTCGAGTCCAGCCTTGGCTGCCGCAACTATTAAGGCGCCTTCCGTTGGATCCCCAAATATTTCCCAAGTGTTTTTCTGATAGTTTCTTCTTAGGCTTGCATTGTTGCATAATGCTCCTATACGCAGGAGCAGCTCGAGGCTTCCTTCCGGGTTAATGGCCTCGCCACCTATGTGAAACTCGCCTTTAGGCTCGTAGCCTACACCGGTGACCTCAATAGTTTTCCCATCAACGTATATTTGCCGAACCGTCATTTCGCCCTTGGTTATTGTCCCCGTTTTGTCCGAGCATATCACGGTTACCGCTCCAAGGCTCTCGGCTGCTGAAAGCCTCCTAACAATGGCGTTCCGTTTTGCGAATTCTCTTGCACCCAAAGCCAGCGCGATCGTCACTATCGCGGGAAGCCCTTCTGGAACCGCGGATATTGCTAGAGAAATTGCTGACATGAAGGCGTTGATGAATCCTTCCACTTCAAATTTCATCTTAGCCGCTACCTCAAAGGCTTCTAGGGCGAAGATTAAAGCACAAACGACAATTACAACCTTGGCTATTTTGCTTGCGAATCTATCCAACTTCTTTTGCAGAGGAGTTTCCTCTTCCTCAGCGGTTTGCACCATTTCAGCTATTTTTCCAAATTCTGTATTCATGCCCGTTGCCACTACAACTGCTTTTCCACGCCCATAAACCACATGGGTAGCGGAGAAAACCATGTTCCGCCTCTCTGTAATCGGAGTGTCTTCTGGCAAAACGGTCAATTCTTTGCTAACTGGCACAGATTCACCCGTAAGGACTGCTTCGTTTGTTTTAAGCTCAATAACCTCTAGGAGACGAGCGTCAGCGGGTATATGGTCACCCTCTTCTAAGGCTAGAATGTCTCCTGGCACAACCTCGCTGGCTGGAATTATGAGTTCTTTGCCGTCCCTTATCACGCGAGCCTTTGGAGCGGCCAATTTTTTAAGGGCTTCAACAGCCTTTTCCGCCCTATATTCTTGGACAAAGCCGGTTATAGCGCATAGGAAGACTATGGCACTTATGGTTATGGTGTCGGCAAAAGCTTCCATGAATTCTCCGCCGTGTAGCATTTCCCAATAGCCAATTATGGCTGAGAAGATCGTAGCGGCGATTAACAGCAAGATGAATATGTCTTTAAACTCGTCGAGAAACATTTGAAGAGCTGTTCGCTTCTTCACTTTACGAATTTCGTTTGGACCATACTTCTTAAGCCTTTCAAGGACTTCTTGGGAAGATAAACCTTCAAGGGTGACGCCCAATTCCTTTAGAACAGCGTCAACTTCCATGGCATGCCACGGTTTCGCCATGCAGATGCCTCTTTTTTGGATCTTGATTTAAGTTTAACAAGGAGAAATGCAACAACTTCTTTATAAAATTCTCTGCTTCATCTCTAGGCGGGATTCATAAAAAGTAAGGAAGGGAATTAAGCGATTAACAGAAGAATTAGTGGTGCAAAGACTTCGGCCACCAGCGACATTACTGTGATCATCGTGTTCAACGAGGGTCCGGCCGTGTCCTTGAATGGATCACCAACAGTGTCGCCAGTTACAGCAGCCTTATGAGCCTCTGAGCCTTTTCCGCCATAGGCCCCGGCTTCAATGTATTTTTTGGCGTTGTCCCATAGGCCTCCCGAGTTAGCCATGAACAATGCGAAGATTATGCCCGTAACAATGCTCCCGGCCAGGAAACCCGCCAAGGCTTCCTTGCCCAGAGCAATCATAGTTAAAACTGGAACGATTATGGCTAGGAGACAGGGTAGCATAAGCTCTTTGATGGCGCCTTTCGTGGCAATGTCCACACACTTGGCATAGTCCGGCTTGGCTTTACCCTCCATAAGCCCGGGAATCTCCTTGAATTGGCGTCTAACTTCCTCAACCATTCTTTCAGCGTTTCTGCCAACAGCTAATATCAATAATGCCGACAGCAGGGGGGGCATCATGCCGCCAAGGAAAACCCCAGCAACCACTTCAGGCTTCATCAGGTCCAACACTGTTATGTCGACTAGGTGGGCATAGGCTCCAAAGAGAGCGAGTACCGTCAGAGCTGCTGCGCCTATGGCGAAGCCCTTGGTTATGGCCTTTGTTGTGTTTCCAGCAGCGTCAAGTCTATCCGCAATTTCAATAACCTCCTCGCCTAGACCTGACTGCTCGGCTATGCCCTTTGCGTTATCTGAAACTGGCCCATAGGCGTCGGCGGAGATAGTCATACCAACAGTTGCAAGCATTCCAACGGCAGATATGGCAATTCCATAGAATGGATTAACACCAAAGGCGTCTGCAAGGTACCATGCAGCCAAGGTGGCGGCGCATATGCCAATAATGGGTGGGACGATGCTTATAACTCCATAAGAAAAGCCTGTGAGGATGTTTATGGCCGCTCCCGTCGTTGAGGCTCGAGCTACTTTTTGAGCAGGCCCTCTATCTATGGAGGTGAAGTAGTCAGAAGTAAGCCCGATGATGACTCCGGCTATGAGCCCAGCAACTGTTGGCAGAAAAATGCCAAGCCATTGCTCACCTAGTCCCGAGAAGAGGGTGATTATGAGGAGGAGGACCGCGAAGATCGCCCATGTAGCGAAGGAGCCTCTATTGAGCGCAGCACCCGGGTTCCCCTTTATGCTGAGCTTTACGACCAATGCTCCTATTATTGAGGCGAATAGACCCATTGCAGCAATAACTAGGGGCAAGGTAACCAAGAGCAGACTGCCTATCTCCGCTCCGATTATCATGGCGGCAACGATGCTGGCGATGTAGGAGTCTATGAGGTCGGCACCCATTCCAGCTACGTCGCCCACGTTGTCTCCAACGTTGTCGGCGATTACAGCTGGGTTTCTTGGATCGTCTTCCGGAATGCCTAGTTCAACTTTTCCGACGAGGTCAGCGCTTATATCAGCGGTTTTAGTGTAGATGCCTCCGCCGGCTTTTGCAAAAAGCGCAAGGGCGCTTGCTCCAAAGCTGAAGCCCAAAACGATATTGGAGGCCTTAACCGCCCCCCAACCCAAAACAACGTTGAAAACATAGTAGAGTAGGCTTACCCCAAGAAGCGCTAATCCAACGATAAACAGGCCCATAACGGCCCCGCCGTAAAAGGCCACCGGAAACGCCTTTTTCAAACCCTGCTTTGCAGCGTTTGCCGTCCTAACGTTTGCCTCAACAGCAGCCATCATGCCGACATAGGCAGCCACTGTTGTACACACCGAGCCGAAAAGGTAGGCAACAGCCATACCAATGCCGCGGTAGACGCCGAGGGGATCCCCCTCCCGAAAAGCATAGAAGGTATAAAGCACCCCTAAAATGGCAGCCATTATCACGACAAAAACCGCCAATGTTATGTTCTGCCTTCTCAGGTAAGCCTTAGCACCCTCCTTTATTGCTCCGGCAATCTCCCGCATCCTCTCAGTGCCACTGTCTTGGCTTGTGACATATTTATAGAGGTAGCACGCCAAACCCACCGCGGCCAGACCTGCTATTGGCGCAACATAGAACCATTCCATGGTTAACCCTCAACTTCTCCTCTTTTTACAAACCGACTGAAATTAAGCCCCATCCATATAAACCTACTGCAAAAACCAAAAGAGGAAAGCGTATTAAATTGGCGCCGGGGAGGGGATTTGAACCCCTGCGGGCCGAAGGCCCACTGGCTCTCCAACCCCTATTTCCACGGGACGGATCTCGAGGCCAGCGCGTTAACCACTCCGCCACCCCGGCCTGTCCAAATAGAGTGATTAGAGTTTTGCTAAAAGGGGTTGCGCTGTAAAAGGGTGGGGTATAGCCACTTTTTGCCTTTCAAGCGTTTCTTTTTATCCCATTCATGCAGGACTTTTACGGCTTCATTGGCGACTTTTATGGCGTCTCTTTCACCCTCTCCAGGTTTGAACTCGCCAGTGCATCTGTTGGCGTATACGGCGCACACTGCTCCAGCCCTCAAACCATAGAGGTTTGCTAAAGTGAAAAGAGCGGCTGTTTCCATTTCAAAGTTGAGCACTCCCGCCTTTTGAAAAATCGACAAGAGTCCTGCTGTTTGTATCTTGGTGAGCCTGTTTTGACCAGCGTAGAAATCCGACGTGGTGACGGTTACCCCCACATGGTAGGTGCTTATGCCCAAAGTTTCCGCCGCTTCGATAAGGGCCATCAAAACTTCATAGCTGGCAGCCGCCGGATACTCGGGCATTATGTAAAAGTTGCTTGCGCCGTCTAAGCGAACCGCCGCAGAAGATATTACAAGATCACCACACTTAATTTCCTCTTGAATGGCTCCACAACTGCCGACGCGTATAAAAGTATGAACGCCTATGGCCGCCGCCTCGTTAACTACTATTGCCATACATGCAGGGCCGATCCCGCTTGAGAGTGCAGATAATGGAACCCCTTTATAAGTGCCCGTGGCGCTTCTGAACTCGCGGTGACATGAGACTTCCCGGGATGAATCCCAGAAACTGGCTATCTTTGGAACGCGGTCCGGGTCTCCTGGAACAAGAAGGTATTCGGCTAAGTCGCCTTTCCTACATGCAATGTGATATTGTTTTCCGCCAAAGTTCACGGGATGCATTTTCACCCCCGGCCTAGATTTGCAGCTTTTTTGGCATAACCAAGTCTGCTATATCCACACTGTGCTCGTAAATTTGGTATAACGTTGAGACCGCCGCGAGAATGTGGGGCATGGCTTCTAGACTTTGCTCTTTTGCGCTTTTCTCGACTGCCGCCAAAGCCTTTTCAAGCCTGTCCCTCATCCCTCGCACCTCCTCCGCCAGTACGATGTCCCCTTCAAAAAAGGCTTTTAGGGCATTTTCATGAGCTTCAAAGAGCAACGTGTGAAACTCAACAACCAGCTTCTTGAAGGCCTCAGTAAGCTTTATCCCCTTCAATTCAACCACCTTAAAACCGGCACGGGCGCATTCATCACCAATGGTTTCAACAAGGCTGGCGGCCAGACGGTAGTCTAGGCATTCAATAGGTTGCACACCGAGTTTCTCGCTTAAGCTTGGGTTTTGGATTATAGTCCTTAGGATTCTAACGAGGAGGAAATATAACCGGTTGACTTCCTCATCCCTCGCAATCACGCTCCTCGCCATGTGAATATCTCCATTAACCAGCGCATTGACAACGTCCCTGTGCATTCCAGCGGCAATAGAATAACCTCTCCTAAGGATTTTCTCTGGGGGGAAACTAGAGGGCTCAAGCAAGCACTGCAAAACAATCTTTGAATAATCCTCTTCAACAATCTCTAACCCAATTAGACGGCTGGCTGTTTTCTTAACAGCTTCCCGTGTCTCAAAGCTAATATTCTCCTTTGCCTCCACACGGATAATGTCAAAACCCAAAAGATACTTTCCAATAATCTCACGGCTCAAATAGGGCCCAGGCCTCAAAACAATGGTGCGTGGAGAAGGGGCCGCACCATATTCAGGGTCTATGAGAAGCTTGCCATCGCTGGTTTCGCTCACGGCTACTACAGATCCCCGTTTCAATCCGTAACGTTCAGCCCAATCCTTCGGTAGACACACGAAAAAAGTGCCACTCGGCGTCCTTTGAAGCTTGCGGAGAATACCCACATTAACCACCAAAGCCACGCGATTCAGCAAATATAAAACCGAAATACAACCTATATAAACTTAAGCACAAGTGTTGAAATTGAAAGACAAAATTATAATGGGTATAGATTTAGCTGGTAGAGAAGCCAACCCAACGGGCATAGCCATCTGGAGAAACAGAAAAGTGGAAACTTCCCTCGTTTACACAAACAACGAAATTCTCGAAATATTGTGGCGCATTAAGCCAACAATTGTGGCAATAGACGCCCCCTTTTGCCTTCCAAAAAGAGGAATACTAAGAAAAGCGGATAGAGACCTCATCAGAAGAGGTTACCGTGTCTTTCCCCCGGGTTTATCGGCCATGAAAGCCTTAACCCTTCGCGCTTCAGAGTTGAATAAGTTAATAACGGAAATGGGATTAAAGACAATCGAGGTACATCCCACATCAACAAGAAAAGCGCTAAACATGCCAACAAAGGACTGGAAAGCTATACAAACAATCTTTAAAAGCCTAGGACTGGAAGGAATACCCGAAAATCAAATCCTTACACCCCATGAAATAGACGCCATAACCGCAGCGTTAACAGCACACCTATACCTACTGAACCTAACAGAGGCCATAGGTGATAACGAAGAGGGCTTCGTCATAATCCCGAGAAAGGCCGATTGGCGGGAAATAAGGATATGAATAGCTCTATAGAGAGATTGCAAAAGGCTGTTGAACTGACAATTGCAGCAGGCTATCAACTAAACAAAGACGCCTTTGACTTTCTAAGCATGCTAGCCGCAACAGAAGATCCAGTTGAAATCATAAGCAAAGCCTTGAAAAAAGTCGACACCTTAAAAGAGAAACCATTATTTATTGAGAGAAAATTCCTCGAAGAATTTGTAAAAAAGCCGGAACCTGCAAGGGAATCCCTACTCATACAAGAAGTAACATTAACATCTGCCCGGCTTGAGCAAAGGCAAATTTTAGAGGGGAAGAGGGCTTTCCGCCCCTTTGCAAAGGAAGTAGAGGCAGCCATCAACATAATTGATGACCCGGGAAGCAAAGTTTGCTCAAGCGGTTCAATAGAAGATTATGTAGAATATTTTCGAGATCGCTTTAAGCGCATAGAAAAACTGCTCCGACAGAGAATAGACGTTAGAGGGGCAGCCTCAATAATTGATGCCTTGAAAGCCCCGCCCAACACAAAACTCAAAATCATTGGCATGATTACCGAGAAGAAAGAAACTAAACAGAAAATTCTCTTAACAATTGAAGATCTGCAAGCAAGCGCCACGGTGCTTGTGCCACAAAACGCGCCTAACGAACTGTTAGATAAAGCGAGAACCTTGTTGCTGGATCAGGTTGTATGTATAAGTATTACAAAAACCAGAGGAGACTTACTAATCGCTGAAGATATCATACTGCCGGACATAGCACCGAAAAATCAGAACAGAGCGCCCTATCCAATTTACGCCGTTCTCACTTCTGACCTACACGTGGGCAGCGTTAAATTCCAGAAGGAGGCCTTTAACAGATTCGTCTTGTGGCTAAATGGCAAGTATGGAAACGAGGAAATGCGGGAAATAGCAAGCCACGTAAAGTATGTCTTAATAGCCGGGGACATTGTCGATGGAATAGGCGTTTACCCCAACCAAGTAAAAGAGCTAGCTATGAAAGACATTTATGGGCAATATAAGCTCGCGGCGAAATTCTTGGAGCAAATACCCGATTACATAGAAGTGGTGGTAATACCCGGAAATCATGATGCCCCGAGAAAAGCCTTACCTCAACCACCAATATCGGAGGAATTTCTAGAGCCATTACAGGAATCAAGAGAAATCTACTCCGTTGGAAACCCGTGCACCTTAAGCCTTCACAAAGTTGAAGTCCTCCTGTATCACGGAAGAAGCCTCGACGACATTGTCTCAACGGTTCCCGGAATGGACTACACTCGTCCAGAAAAGGCTATGACACTGCTACTACAATGTCGTCATCTGGCACCGGTCTATGGGGGAAAGAACCCGATTTCCCCAGAGCCTAAGGATCGTCTAGTCATAGAACATGTGCCGGATATATTCCATGCAGGACATATACACACGCTTGGATACACCAGCTACCGCAATGTTTTGGTCATTAATTCCGGATGCTGGCAGGAACAAACAGAATACATGAAACGTCTAGGCCTCGTTCCCACAACAAGCATGGTTCCAGTGGTGAACCTACAAACATTTGAAGTTAAGGTTCTATCCTTTGCCTAATTCACACACGTCCATTTTGGGAGAGACACCGCGGTTCATATTCAATCAATCGCCCGAGCCTGGAGTCGCCCGAAAAAGCTTCTTTGATAAGAGTGCGGGTAACTTCGAGTCGAATTTTCTTTGTCCTGCCATACCTGCCCATGCTTGTAATTTGTGCATTAATCAGCCCTAAAGCGTCAAGCTCATTAACTAACGCGCTGACCCTCCTTTGGGTTAGTGGAGTGACACCTAATTCGCCGCAAAGCTCCGTGTAAACCTCATATATTTCGCCGGTTGTAGCCTTATAGCCATTCGCCCTGACAAGATGGAACACGCTTAGCATTACTAGCTTAGAGTGCAACGTAAGATTTGCCACAGCCTCAACAACACGATTGTGTTCTATGAGTTTTTCAGCCTCCCTTACATGTTCTTCCGTGACAACTTTCGCACCCTTCCGCTCGGCAACCTCCCCCGCAACTCTAAGCAGATCTAAAGCCCTGCGGGCATCACCATGCTCAGCGGCGGCCAAGGCCGCACATAGACTCAGGGCACCATCACTTAAAGCGCCTTCGCGGAATGCCATTTGAGCCCGTTCCGCCAATATGGTTTTGAGTTCACTTGCATCATAAGGCCTGAAAACAATTTCTTCCTCGCTTAGAGAACTGAAAACCCTGGGATCAAGAAACTCCTTTAGGCGTAAATCGTTAGATATACCAATAAGTGAAACTTTACTTCGCGACAATGTCTCGTTAATTCTTGTGAGCTCGTAGAGAAGGACGTCGCTTCGCAACTTGACTAATGCATCTACTTCATCCAAAGCAATAATCATTATTCTTTTTGATGCATCCAAACTTTTCTTGAACCTCTCAAAAACTTCGCCCACAGACAAACCGGTAAAGGGCACAGACAACTGCAAGCTATTGCATAGAGATGCTAAAACCCTATACTCGGTTCCAGCTAGACGACAGTTTACATAGCAAAAACTCACAGGGGAACCAACCTCCCTTGCCTTCGCCTCCAACTTTGATAGAACATATTTGGTGACCGCCGTCTTGCCTGTCCCAGTTTTTCCATAAACAAAAATGTTGGAGCATCTTGCCCCCTTCAGAACAGGCGCCACAATTTCTCCAATACGTCTTATTTGCTCTTCACGGTGAGGTAGCCTTTCGGGTAGATAATCATGACGAAGGACTTCCCTATCCTTAAAAATACTCGTGATATTGAAGAATCTGTCAAACACTTCGTCGAGGATGTTTGAATTGCTCATCAGCCTTCCTCCCTTTCCAGTTGTAATGCACTCACCATTCACCCAGCAAAATAAGGTGTGCTATACAATAAAGTGAACGCACGGCAGAAAACGTTTAAAGAAAAACAGAAACCACATGAGAACGGGGAGACACCCCTCTACTTCCACTGGAAAGCTCTGAAAGACAGATATCTTAGTTCTGATTCTTTGAATTAGAAAGAATATACTCTGAAAGGTAAAAGAAGCCCGTAGAATTAAAAATTTCTTGTTAAAAATTCTGAACAAATTAAGAAGATATCTAGCAGCATCCAAAATTCAAATTTCAAATCATGCTTCACAATTTTTCAACGTTCCAGTGGAAACAATGGGGTTCCCCTCTCCATCCCCCACATAAATCTTCTCCTTCAAGTTTACATTTTCTCTCTTTATCAAGCAGACTGGGAGTTCACAAGTTGCGAACAAGCTGTGAACTTTAATTAATTCTGGATTTTTTCAAAGCATTTTTCCCTTCTGTTTACATGTTCTTGTTTCTTCACTGTGAAAAAGCCACACCTTTACTTCTATTGGAAATTAAATAAAAAGGCATCTATCGTTTAGATTTTTGCATAAAAGATTTTGTGTAAAGGCTGTAAATCAGAATCTTTGGAAAATTTTTATTTTTTCCTATTTTAAGCCCAAAAATTGGCCTATGCTATTTTTTATTTTCACCGCAACACCTATAACTTGTGAAGTGCAAACTTGTGAAGAGCAAGGTGCCCTAGGGTAAATGCCAGCTAGAAAAATGCGGATTGAAGTGTTCGATGGTGAGGGCAACAAGTATAGCATAGCCTTTGAAGGGAACATTACGCGTGAAAAGGCCTTACGTTTACTTGACCTTGTAGAGCTGCTTGGTGGAGTAAGCGCTGGCCCACCTGAGACAAGCGTAACATCTGATGAAACCTCAAAGTATGATAGGTTGCTAGCTATAATTCAAAGGCATTTCCCTATTGTTTGGTTTTCGTCAAAAGACGTTCAAGCAGTTTATGAACAGGAATATAAACAACCAATAAGTCTCAGCACCGTTGCGACGTACCTTTCGAGAATGGCAAGCAAGGGACTACTTGTAAGATCCGGGGCATCCAACCGCATAAAGTATCGTGCCTCCCCGAACCTTTCACAGGTTGTTATCAAACAAAGAACACCCTAACTTCAGGTAGTTTCCGTCTCCGACTTTCTTAACAACTTTTCCATTTCCTTCTTCACACTGTATTTGAAAGGTATTTTACTCGTATCCCTCTCTAGGTAGCCTTCTTCGTAAAGTTTCTTCATTAACCTTGCAGTGTGCTCTCTGCTCAGTTTAATTCTCTCTTTAATTTCTGGGGCTGTTTTTGGGCCTTCCATGGCTAACATCTCTAACACAGCAAGTTCCGTTTCGGTTAGGTGAGCTAAGGCCCTTTCCCTTCTTATCGGTATAACTGTTTCAATACCCGGTTCAAGTGGCGTTTGTTTTGCTTTTTCTTCTACAAGCGAAACCTTAGTAGCTAATTCCCTGTGTGATGCGGCAATATCACGGGTCTGCCTTTCAACCTCCTCTAACCTCATAACCAGCTTATCCCAATCGTCCAATATCCTCTTAGCTTTATCCTCAAGGGTCTTCACCTTCTCCTCTAGAGCATTGGCTCTGCTCACCGCCTCATCACTTCTTACAGAGGAAGCTTCAACTTTAAAGGCAATAGTCTCTAAATTTTCGGCAACTCGCTTGAGCTCCCTACTGAAACTCAAAATGATATCATTAAAAACGCCCTTAGCCCTGCTGTATTCCTCCCTAATCTTTGCGAGATTACGGTAATATTCAACAGCGAAACCTACTGCAACCCCAAAAAATAAAATTGAAAGGACAATTATGAAATCCACAAAACTCCCACCTGTGACCTAAAAGTGACCTTAACGTGATTTTGCATGTCGCATCACACGTCACATTCAATAGTCATAACATTTAAAGGTTACGACTAATGAAATATGACATCACAAATCACAAATTCCATCAAGAATCTCCCTAGAGTCTTGGGATAAAAACTCGTTTTTATGGCGTTTTAGCGTCAAAACCTTTTATTTTCGAGGCTTCAGTATCCATCTTTGGAACTGATTTTCTGTGATTTGTGATGTCACGTAAATCCTTCGCTAGGTTCAGAGAGTCTTTTTAGGCTTATTTCAAGTTCCTTTCTCAACATTTCGAGGAATTTTGACCGTTCTTCTCCTTTTTCTGGCAGGCTTTTGTGGGCTTCTATGTATTCTTGCAGTTTGTTTGCTGCTTCAATGTATGTGTCTAGTGTTGTGGTTTCGAAAATTCCAAGGTATCCTAGGAGTAGGATTGTGTAAATGGACTTAATGACGTTTTCTCGGGCTTGTTTTAAAGTTCTGTTGAAAGCTCCACGGCTTATTTTGGCTTTTGTTAGGCGTAATTTGGCTTTTTCATCGTATTTTAAAGGTTTTCCGGCTAAATTTTCGGCCAAAATATCTATTAAGAGAGTTTCAAGCTGAACTTTTGTTAAATGGCTATTTTTTGCAAGTATTTTTACAATGGAGTCTTCTAAAGATTTTTCTAACAATTCCTTAATGGTCTCTTTAAGCTTCATTTCTTTTCACTCACCGTTAGTTTACAGTGGATACACTTTTGTATACAGCCTACTAAAGTATAATGTTTGTGATGTAAAGTTGTCCCTTATTTGGCATAAGTATTATATTGTTGGATGGTGCAGCACCATGATGAGGCATTACCTTGACATTTCATAATCAAGCTGCGGAACGGCTTAAAAACATAAAGGCGTCTGGAATTCGCCGTTTTTTTGCATTGGCGAAAGAAATTCCAGACGTTATTAATTTAAGCGTTGGAGAACCTGACTTTTCTCCTCCAAGTCATGTTTTGGAGGGCGGTTTAAAGGCGGTTATGCAGGGCAAGACCCACTATACTCCAACTAATGGTATTCCAGAACTTAGGGAAGCGCTTGCTAGAAAAGCATACAGAAACTATGGCCTCAGATACGACCCGAATTCTGAGATTCTGGTCACGGTTGGCGGGACTGAAGCTATTGCCCTTGCTATTCTTGCTCTAGTAAATCCTGAGGATGAGGTTTTAATTCCAGATCCTGGCTTTGTCTGTTACTCTCCCAATGTTCTATTGGCTGGAGGCCTTCCTGTTTCCGTTCCTCTCTTAGAGCAAAACGGGTTTAAACCTTCCATTGATACTGTGATATCACTCATCACGGGTAAGTCGCGTGTGATGATAATCAACTCACCGAACAATCCCACCGGCACGGTCTTGTCGTATGATGATTTGGCGGCTCTTGCAAGAATTGCTGTTGAACGTGATTTAATTGTGATTTCCGATGAAGTTTATGAGAACATAGTGTATGATGATGCAAAGCATTATTGTTTGGCGTCTTTTCCCGGAATGCGGGAACGCACTTTAGTCATCAACTCATTTTCGAAAACATATGCTATGACGGGGCTTAGAGTTGGGTATGTTTACGGGCCTAGGGAGTTAGTGTACCCCCTTTGGCTTGTTCATCAATACTTTGTTGCGTGTGTAGACACCTTTGCGCAATATGCTGCTTTGGCGGCGCTGGAGGGGCCGCAAGACTTTGTTAAAGAGATGGTTAGAGAGTTTGATCGGCGGAGACGCTTTGTTTACAAGAGGTTAAACGAAATTGAAGGCTTTTCCTGCAATCTCCCTAAAGGTGCCTTCTACGTTTTCCCAAACATTAAAAGGTTCCAGAGATCCTCTGAGGAGTTTTCTCAAATGCTTTTGAAGGAGGCTCGCGTGGCAACAGTTCCAGGATCGGCGTTTGGCTCTTATGGCGAGGGCTACATTAGACTTTCTTATGCTGCCCCTTACGAGCAATTGGAGGAGGCGATGAATCGCATCGAAAAGGTGGTCAAGCAGCTTAAAGTTTAGTTTTCAAAGGTTTTCTGCTTTTTCTTTTAGTTTGTCAAAGATTTCTGGGCGCAGGTCTTTCAATGTCGGCACGAAAGGTTCTACTTGACGTATTTCAGTGTAATCAATTTCGCCTATCACAAGGTCTTCCTCGTCATACTTAGCTGATACAATGATCCTTCCATTTGGGCCCACTAGTCTACTTCCTCCCCAGAACTGTAGCCCATCTTCTATGCCGACGAGGTTCACGTATGCTAGGAATGCTGTGTTTTCCATGGCTCTTGCAACTGTTAGGGTTTCGAAGAATGCTTTACGGACGGCGGGTGAGGCTGAGATACAAATAATTAACTGCGCGCCTTCAAGTCTTGTTAGGCGACTTACCTCGGGGAAAAAGACGTCATAACATATGATTAACCCTATCCTCCCAAGGTCCGTTTCGAAGACTCCGACATGGTGTCCTTGTCTGAAATACCTTTTCTCCTCAAATACGCTATGGGTTGGCAAATACATTTTTCGATATCTTCCGATTAAGCCCTGCGGTCCCACAATGACGGCGGTGTTATATAGTGTAGCTTGGGTTTTCTCGCTTAATTCCGGCATTCCAAAGATAATATAGGCTTCTTGCTCTTGGGCTATACGCTCTATCCTATTCGTTGAGGGGCCAGGAATGGTTTCTGCCAGTTTGTAAAGTTCGTCTCCAAGCATGTAGCCTGTCAATGAAAGTTCTGGGAAAATTACGAGGTCCGCGTTTTGTTGTTTTGCCCTTTTAGTATATTCTTCAATTTTTTGCGTGTTGGCTTCTTTGTCTCCTCGTTGGCAGTTTATTTGGGCTAAGGCAACCCTAAACCTTTGTTTCATACCTTCACCATTTTCATGATTGGGTGTGGGGTAATCTGAAGTCAAATCCAACGGTTCTATATTGGATTTTTGTTGTTAGTGGCATTCTCCTCTTGTGCTCCATGGCCCTCCATCTTTTTTCGATTTTTTCCACAAGCTCCCGCTTTATGTTGAGCTGTTCTGCTATTTCCTCTACTTTCATGAAATGTTCAAGTCCATAGAGAATAAGGTCTAGCAATTCATACTTTACGCCTATTTCCTCCTCTGCTGTTTGTCCGGGCCAAAGCATTGGTGTTGCTGGTTTGTTTGCGATGTCCCCTGGGATACCAATGTGTTTTGCCAGTTTGCGCACTTGGGTTTTGTAAAGGTCCATTAGGGGTGCTATGTCTGCTGCTATGTCCCCCCACTTGGTGAAGTATCCTATCATGGTTTCAGATTTGTCTGAGCTCCCACATACTATAAGGTTGAATTTATTGGCATAGTAATATAGGTAAAGCATCCGTGTACGGGCTTTCAAGTTGCCCTTGCAAAGTTTGTCCTCTGGGTCGAAGGCTGGTATTGTTTTTTGCAGTGCTTCTAGAGTTGGTGTAATGTCGATGAGTTCTGTTTTTATACCGAATTTTTCTGCAACAAGCTTTGCGTGCTCTAAATCCTTTGGATTGTAGGTTTCCCTTTCTGGAAGCATCAGCCCTAAAACCTTGTTTCCTCCGATAGCTATTGCTGATAACGCCGCTGCGGTGCTGCTGTCAACACCTCCAGAAAGGCCGAGAACTACTCCCTTTACCCCTGTTTTTTCTACGTAGTCCCTTATAAAGCGGGATATCTTATTTTTCACTTCTTCCCAGTTTAAGTCCAGAACTTGTGGGGTGAGCCTCAACGGGGAACCCTCATGCCTAATTGGATTAGGCAAGTATTTAAGGACGAAGATGGATAATGACTAAAAGGTTAACGCTTTATGAAGGAGCGGGGTATGGGGCGGAGAAGAAGAAAGGTAGTGCGTATCCCTAAAAAGAAGCTGCCGAAGCTGTTTTCGTGCCCTAGCTGTGGCAAAGAAGCTGTTCGTGTTGAGATGTTCCGCGATGAGAACCGTGCAGTTGTAAGTTGCGGAAACTGTGGGGCAAGGGAGGAGTTTACGATTAAGCAGGCTATGGGTGAGATTGACGTTTACTGCATGTTCACGGATAAATTCTACAGCACACTGAAAGGCTCAACAACAGTTAAAATCGAAGGGCAACAATAGGGGAACATTATGGTGGGCGCTGTAGAAAAGTATCTACTCGATAAAATTCACGTAGAAGGCGCCATCCACATAACCCTCATTGATCCGGAAAAGGTAACTCCCCCTCAAGCATCCTTGATTGCTGAAAAGGCAAGGGCCAGCGGAACATCGGCCATAATGGTGGGCGGGTCCACTTTTGTATCAACAAAACACCTCGATGACGTGGTTAAAACGATAAAGCGGGCAGTTGAGCTTCCCGTGATTCTGTTTCCAAACAACGTGACCAGCATAAGCCGTTACGCAGACGCCATTTGGTTCATGTCACTATTAAACTCTGCTGACCCATACTTTATAATAGGCGCTCAAGTCTTAGGGGCACCTTTGGTTCGAAAGTATAATCTAGAACCCATACCAATGGGATATATCATTGTAGGCGAAGGCGGCACCGCTGGCATAATCGGAAAGGCCATCCCCATACCCTACGATAAGCCGGAATTGGCGGCGGCCCACGCGTTGGCAGGGCAATACCTTGGCATGCGTTTTATATATCTAGAGGCTGGCTCTGGCGCGAAGAAACCGGTGCCCCAAGAGATGATTCGAGCTGTTAAATGTTGCATAGACGTGCCCTTGATTGTGGGCGGGGGAATAAGATCCAAAGATCAAGCCATAGCCGCTGTGTCTGCTGGAGCTAATATAATAGTTACGGGTAACGTTGTGGAAGATGGCTGTGTTGAGGATCGTGTGTCCCAGATTATTCAAGGAATAAAGCAGGGCAAAATGCAAGCCTAAACGTTGCGGTTTTTATGTAAAATTTTAACGCGCCTTAGTGGGCTCTAAATGTGTTATTTTACCTTATTCGTGTTAGAAATTGAAATAAGGCACCCTTGAAAAGGGTGGTGAGAGGTCCTCATGAACGCGTCGGTGAGTGCTTCTTATGCAAGATACGTGGAAGGCTTAGAGAGGCAGCTTGAAGAGTTATATGCTATATGCCAAAAAGCTAGGGCGAAGGGCCTTGATCCATCTCTGGAACCTGAATGTAAAATTGCAAGGGATATGGCTGATCTTGTAGAGGGCCTCGTTGGCCCTAAGGGAGTTGCTGAAAGGATTAGAGAGCTGAGCCAAAGGCTTCCAAGGGAAGAATTGGCGTTTAAGATCGCCGAGGAAATTGTTTATGGAAAATTTGGGCACATGGAGCCCGAAGCTGCCGCCGAACAAGCCGTGCGAACAGCTCTGGCAATTTTGACTGAGGGGCTTACTGCCGCACCAGTTCAAGGAATTGCCCAGGTTAAAATTAAGATGAATCCAGATCACACAAAGTATTTGGCTATTTACTTTGCTGGTCCAATCCGTTCTGCAGGCGGCACAGATCAAGCGTTAACGCTTGTCATTGGTGACTTTATACGTAGGCTTTTGGGGTTGGACCGTTACAAGCCCACCGACGAGGAGATTGCCCGCTTCATAGAGGAGATTAGGCTTTACGAGCGTTCTGTGAGCCGATTCCAATATCACGTTTCAGATGAAGAGCTCTGGAGGGCTTTGAAGTGGATTCCCGTGGAGGTAAACGGTACAGAGACAGATCCAATTGAGGTTTCCTCGTATCGCAACCTTCCAAGGATTGAAACTAATAGGGTGCGAGGCGGCGCATTACGTGTCGTTAATGATGGTGTCGTTGGGCGGGCTTCAAAGGTTTGGGCAATTGTGGAAAAGCTCGGGATTCAAGGATGGGACTGGCTTAAGGATATACGGAAAATGTCTGAGAAAAAATCCGCTGGCTTTATGGACGACATAGTTGCTGGCCGCCCAATATTCTCCTTCCCATCTAGACCCGGGGGTTTCCGTCTACGTTACGGAAGATCAAGAAATACGGGGTTAACGGCGGTGGGCATTCACCCAGCCACAATGCTTGTCCTGCAGGGATTTATTGCCGTGGGCACACAGCTTCGCCTAGAGCTTCCCGGGAAAGGAGGCATAGCCGTTCCCGTGGATGCTTTGGAACCGCCCATCGTCAAACTGCGGGGCGGTTCTGTTGTTAGAGTAACTTTGGAAAACTTTGCCGATATCAGGGGCCAAATTGAGAAAATCCTGTTTCTAGGCGACATTCTAGTCAGTTTTGGAGATTTCTTGTATCAAGGGAAGACGCTGGTTCCCGCTGGATATGCGGAGGAGTGGTGGGCTGAAGATTTGAGGAAAGCTGTAGCCGCCGACTTCAATGGAGACATAGAAAGAGCTGCGGTTCACGTTGGGATAGCCCCTGAAAAACTTCGAGGTTTCATGGAGGATCCGTTTGCGAATAAGCCTTCTTTTGCGGAGGCCGTGGATATTGCCGTTAAATTGAAGGTGCCGCTTCATCCAACTTTTACACCTTTCTGGTCGAGTTTAGGTTCTGTTGAGCAACTCGTCGTCTTGAGGTTTTGGCTCTTAAAGTCCAGCGTTGAATATGACGGTGAGTATGCATGTCGCATTGTCGGTGAGAACAGCGTGGAGGTTAAACAGGCCCTTGAAGCATTATGTTTGCCTCATAGGGTTCTGGATGGCAAGATTGTGGTGGAGGGCAGTGAGGCGTCTGCTTTTGCCTTCTGCCTAGGCCATAAACGTTCTAATGTTGACTTATCAGACAGCAAATCCGTTTTGGACGCTATCATGAAGCTTTCCGGCGTCATTGTTAGGGATAAGGCGCCCACGTTTGTTGGGGCAAGGATGGGGCGACCTGAAAAGGCGAAAAGACGGGAGATGAAACCCCTTGTGCATGTGCTTTTCCCCATAGGCTTGGCGGGGGGATCGCAGAGAGACATAGTTGAGGCTTGTAAAAATGGAAGCGTCTATGTAGAAATTGCGAGGTTGAAATGCCCAAATTGTAATGAGTATATGTTTAGGTCAAAGTGTCCAATATGCGGGGCTGAAACGGTCCTGGAGCTTGCTTGTCCCCGCTGCGGCAGAACACTAAATGGTGGTGGAGTCTGTCCAGTCTGCAAGGCATCCGCAGTCCCTTATGGAAAAAGGCTTGTTGACACTAAGAGGCTCCTTGAGGAGGCTTGCAGTAACCTCGGGGTTCCGACACCGAAGATTTTGAAGGGCGTTAAGGGGTTGACTAATGAGGCAAAGATTCCTGAGATTCTAGAGAAGGGTGTCTTGAGGGCAAAGTATGATTTATCTGTGTACAAGGATGGCACAATTCGTTTTGATGCAACAAACGCCCCTTTAACCCATTTCAAGCCAGCTGAAATTGGTGTTCCAGTCGAGAAACTTGTTCAACTTGGCTATCACCACGATATCCATGGTAAACCATTGACAAGTCCGGAGCAGATCTGTGAGTTAAAAGTGCAGGACGTGGTGATTCCCGTTAAATGTGCAGAATATTTTGTTCGTGTCGCTAACTTTCTGGACGAACTTCTGGAGAGGGGTTATGGTCTCTCACCATACTATAACGTTAAAGGCATCGAAGATCTTGTGGGTCATTTGGTTGTTGGCTTAGCCCCCCATACCTCTGTGGGCATTTTGGGGCGAATAATTGGTTTCACAAACTTAAATGTGTGTTATGCTCATCCCCTTTGGCACTCAGCTAAACGCAGAGACTGTGATGGTGACGAAGACGCTTTAATGCTTGCCTTGGACACGCTGCTGAACTTTTCAAGGAAATTTTTGCCAGCCCAGATTGGCGGGATAATGGATGCTCCATTACTGCTTGTACCAATTGTTAATCCTCGGGAGGTGCAGAGGCAAGCCCACGACTTTGATGTTGCAAAAGCTTACCCGCTTGAATTCTATGAAAAAGCCATGGAAAGAGTTGAAGCCAAACATTTAAGCCCCATCATAGACCTCATTGAACATAGACTTGGAACGGAAGCCCAATATGAAGGCTTCAGCTTCACAGTGCCTACTTCAAACATAAGCCTAGGAGTTGAGGAAAGCGCATATAAACGGTTTAAGACGATGATGGACAAACTTAATGGGCAGCTTGCCCTTGCCGAAAAAATCGCAGCCGTTGACGCTCGAAAAGTGGCATTAAAGGTTTTGGTGAAGCATTTCATTCGCGATATCGCTGGAAACTTAAGGGCATTTTCAACTCAAGGCTTCAGATGTAAAGCATGTAATAAGCGATTTCGCCGTCTGCCGCTTAGGGGCAAGTGTCCGCAGTGTGGGGGCGAATTAACCCTAACGGTTTACCGGGGTGGTATAGAAAAATATCTGGAGGCAGCGGAGCACATAATTCGGAAGTATAACCTGCCAAAGTATTATGCCCAGAGACTAAGCCTTATGAGGGATGAGATTGTCTCCTTGTTCGAGAGCAAAAAGCCCAGGCAAATCAGCCTCGTAGACTTTGCTTAGGTGAAACCTTTTCTATCCATGTACCGTTATTACTTTTATATTGATGGACGATGCCCAAGGAGAGTTTTCATCCAAACGCCTACTTGACAGACTTTAGAAATGTTAAGATGGGATTGAAAACGAGAACGGCTATTCTAGAGGTTCTGGAGAAGACTCCGGCTGGTGCAAAGGAAATAGCAAATAGAACTGGTCTTCAATACAATGTTGTGCTGCATCACCTGAAGCTTCTAGAGGCAAAGGGCATTGTTCAACGGAAGAGTGGCAGACCCTCCACTTGGATGCTTACCGGGCTTGGGCAAAAACGCCTAGGCTAGTTCGCCGATTTAGAATGGGCATTGGCACGGGATTTTGGCGCATTTTGGACATTTACCATCATACTTGCCAATGGCTGCCTCCTCCAGATTTACATTGGTTATGTTTGCCAGAGAAGCTAACCAAGCGAAAACGTCCGCAAACTCGGCTTCCAAAGCCTTTCTGTCTTCAGATTTTAAGGCTTCACCCAACTCCGCAACCTCTTCAACAAGCCACTCAAACGTCTTTTCAGCACCCCTCTGCGAGTCTCTATGAAAATACAACCGACGCATTAACTCCTGAAACTCGCGTATATGCACTTTTTCAACCTCGAACTTGTATATGTTCTTGCGCTTTAAATTTTAGGGTTACTGGAGGCTTTGCTGACCTTTAGCAATTATATGAATCACCTTTACGCCCTTTCTTTCGAGGTGGGCGGCAATGAATCTTCTATGGCAGTATTTGGGGTTCACCTCCATGCACATTATGCATGTCCTTTTTTGGGCGGCAATCTCCAAAAGGTTCTTTACGCCCTCCCTGAAGATTTTTGTTCGCATATGTTTTTCATAGCCGCCCTTCCGGTAGCCCCCCAGTTCCTTTCCAAGCCATAGATATTCTATTCCATTTTCTGGGAGCCACTTTTCCATGTTCTCTCTTTTGAAATGCTCACTTTTTGACGTTGGAAAACTGCGGACATCCACCAGCACTTGGATTTTATGCTCCTTCAAAAGTTCAAGGAAGGTGTTTATGGAGCGGTTGCTGTGTCCAATTGTCCAGATGGTTGTTTTTTCCAAGCTTGAACCTAACGGATTTTTATGTACTGGTAAGCCTCTGTTGCGTTTTCAAAGCAGTAATGCACTTTCTGATAGCCTTTTCTGAACTCCACCACATCCGCCTTAACCTTTTCCGGGGGCTCCTTATCTATTACTACTCGTTTCATGAATTCGGCTATCTCAATCATTTCGGATTCACGCATTCCAAGCCTAGTAACCTCTGAAACGCCAAGCCTTATGCCTCCGGGGTTCTGGAAGTGCCGTCCCTCCTTAATGTCCCAGGGCAAGAGATTCCTATTTACTATTATATTTGCGTTCTCAAGCATTTTTTCAATGGTGCCACCATCACCCTGTTTTGTCACATCTATAAGGATCACATGGGACTCCGTGAACCCCTTATGTTCAGCCAAAACATTGAAGCCGCGTTCATAGAGGGCTTGGGCAAGGGCCTTCGCGTTTCTGATCACTTGACGGGCATATTCCCTTCCGAACTCGAGCAGTTCGGCGGCAGCGATGGCCACTCCTGCCACTGCATGTAGATGGTGATTGCTCACCATTCCCGGAAACGTCGCCCTCTTTATTCTATCCGCATATTCTTCCCATGAGAGAACTCCACCATGTTGTGGTCCAAAGAATGTTTTGTGAGTGCTAAGACTTACAACGTCGGCTCCCTCCCTCAACGGGTCTTGGAAGCATTTTCCAGCGATGAGTCCTGCGACGTGTGCCGCGTCATAACCAACTATGCCGCCCACCGAGTGAATTGTGTCCGCTAACTCTTTTACTGGATGGGGGAATGGGAATACGCTGGCTCCAAACATCACAAGCTTCGGCGGCCTCCCCTCTGCCGCAAGTTTTTCAATTCGCTGTTTTGCCTTATCCACGTCAATGTTCAACTCCTTATAATCCAGAGGAAGGTATTCCACCACTAAGCCGTGGACGGCTCCAGCTGTGCCCCCCAACTCCTTTTTCCCCATTGTAATGTGGCCGCCGCATGGTATTGACAAGGCCATCATGACGTCGCCGGGTTCTGTAAAAGCCGTGTAAACGACAAGATTTGCCACAACACCTGAAATCGGTCGGACATCCACAAATTCCGCGTCGAAAAGCCTTTTCATAAGTTCAATACACTTAAACTCCACTTGATCTATAAAGCGGCATCCGGCATAAACCCGCTCTCCAGGCCAGCCTTCAGCATAACGGTTTCCAAAATCTGTTGTTAGTGCCTCCCGTACCGCCGGGCTGGGGATATTCTCGCTTGCAATTAGGGGGATGCATTCACGGAACCATTCATGATGTTTCTGGAGAAGCCCTAATACATAATCGTATTCTTCACGGGGTGTCAGCACATGAACACCTCGCTCACACTATCCCTCTTTCTCGAATAAAACTATTTTGAGTTCAACGCAACGTTAATAATGAAGAACAACGTAAGCTAGATACGTTGGGCCCTCAATGAGCAAGAAGAAAAAGAGCGAATCCGCACCTATGCCCGCGGCAAGCGCTGGACTTTTAAGATTCTTTGAAGAGGAGACTGAAGGAATCAAGGTTAGACCTGAACTCCTCGTGGCCGCCGCCATCGCATTAATAGTTATCTGCATTTTAGCTCGCGTATTCTTCTGAATTTAAATTCAGCGATGAGATGGCGGATGCAAAACCTCTATCCTTTGAACGGCATTTAAGTGAATGAATATCTCGCTGCGCTCCTCCCTAGCGGCCACCTGCGGAATTGGCTGAGCTATGGTTGCCCTCAAGATTATGGCCTCCGCCTCTGAAAGCCATATCCCCGGAGGCTCACGAGTTACTGCAGCTAATGTTCCCTCAAAGCCGTAGGACGGATCAAGAATCACCCTAACCGTTTTTCCCAAGTTTTTCTCAAGCATGTGGAATATTGTTGGCGGAATATTTTGTTGTTCAGGCATAGGATCAGCAAAGTCTTATTGGTGGTGGAGGGATAAAACAGTTGCTATCCCCATCACTTCCAGTGCAACCGTAAGGGTTCAGTTTCCCTTTTCCCAATTGTTTGTGCGACACTTTAATATGCTGAGAATTTTCATAAAAACCGCTTGGGAAGGATGCCCATGAACCCAGATGACTCCTTTAATCAGCACTTAGACAGGGCTGTTAGGCATTATTCATCACTTTTTACGTTGCCCTCTTATAGACGTAGTCTCGCTTTCTCATGGGTGATATGTCAAGTCATCGGCCTGCTCCATGCCTTTTCCATTAATCCCGTCTTATCCGGGCTTGTTCATGGTTTGGTTCTGGGCTTCTCCCTTTTTGCCGTCACGGTGCTTATAAATTACTGCCTGAGGCTTTGTGCTTTTAGAAAGGATCCCGTCTATGATTTGAGGCGAATAGCTGCTCTTTCTCTTTTCTGCTGGATTTTCTGGCTTCCCTTCATCCTTATGGGTTCTTTCGCTGCATTTCTTTTTAGTCGAGTGTGGGCTGTTAGACTTTGCTTGATGGGCTTCTCCGCCATTCTAATCTTACGTTTGATAACGCTTTACGTGACCTCTTCGTCCAACGTAAAATCCTTCTTGGCGGCTTCTATCGTTCCACCCCTCTTATGTTTAGCCCCCTTCACCCTTCTTTGGTTGAACGTGGCGAATCCTTGGAGGGTTTCTCTGTTCTTGCCGTTCGCCCTTGCTGTCGCCCTTTTCTCCAGTTTTCTCTTCATAGCTCTCCTTAACAACGTTGGCCGAAAGGTTGTGGGTTTTCCCTCTTTGTATATTTTCAAGGCGTTCCTTTTGAACTGGATTGCCAATTTAAATGAGCCCTTCGAATATTTCCTCGAAAGCCTCGGCGAGGAAAGCGAAGTCGATGTCTCAATTCTGCGCTTTGACCGGGAAGCTGGCAGCGTTTATGTGGTTGTTCCCTCGGTTCATCCTGGTCCATTCAAAAATATTGGAAGCAGTCTCCTGCCATCAATGCTTAAAGACAGCTTAGAGCAAAAGTTGGGCGGTGTCGTATGTGTGCCGCTGGGGCTGCTCGGCCATGAACGTGATCTGGCATCTCAAAAAGAATGTCAAAAAATAATTGATCATGTTGTTGAGTCCGTCGCTTTTATAGCCAGCGAGGATGGAGCCACGCCTTTCTTCAAGGTTAAAAATGAACCAGCTACTGTGTGCTGTCAATGGCTTGGAAACGTTGCTCTATTCACTTTTTCCCTAGCGCCACACACCACTGAGGACCTCCCACCCGACTTGGGTCTTTATGTTCAAAACAAAGCCGAGAAGATGGGCTTGGAAAACTGCGTTTTTGTAAATGCCCATAACAGTATAGATGGGGTTCTTGAACCGGAGAAGGCTTTGAAGGCTCTAGAGGAGGCTGCCCTAGCTTGTCTGGATAAAGTTTCCTCGTCGGAGAAGTTCCCTTTCAAGGTGGGCGCCGCCGTTGTTAAGCCCAAGGAGTTCAGCCTTTCAGATGGTATGGGATCCGGCGGCATAACTGTGGTGGTTGTTGAGGTTGGTGGGGCGAAAACGGCTTACGTGGTTTTTGACGGAAACAATATGGTTTCAGGATTGCGAGAGAAGATTCTGTCAGCGCTAGAGCCGCTGGGCATCCATGACGGGGAAGTCTTAACAACGGACACGCATTCTGTGAATGCGGTAACTTTGACTACCCGAGGATATCATCCAATAGGCGAGGTTATGAATCATGAAAGGATCGTCGAGTACATCAAGGAGGCAACATGCGCTGCCATCGCAAACTTGAGTCAAGCCAAGGTTGGCTTCCGCCGCATAAAAATTCGGAAAGTTAGGGTTATTGGGAGGGAAGCCCTAGAAAAACTATGTGTGCTCCCGGACATGGTTGTTCAACGGGCTAAACGGGTGGTTGTTCCACTGTTTGCGGCAACCTCCCTACTTCTAATGTTGGTTTTGCTTTCCGTTTAGGCTAACGCTAATAAGGGCGTGGATTCCAACTCTCAAATTCCGAGAAGGGTAAACTCTTGCTTAAAGAGATAAGAATCCACGGCAGAGGCGGGCAGGGTGCTGTAACGGCTGCCCAACTGCTGGCTCACGCTGCACACCTAGAAGGCAAGTATGCGCAAGCCTTTCCATATTTTGGCGCCGAACGCCGCGGGGCTCCAGTTAAAGCCTTCGCTAGAATAAGTGACGCTCCGATTCTTCTTCACAGCCAAATTTACCACCCCGATTACGTAGTGGTTCTGGATCCCCAACTCTACAAAATGATAGACGTAACTGAAGGTTTGAAGAAGGATGGGGTGATAATCCTAAACTCCACAAAAAAGCCTAACGAGATTGAGCTTGGATGTTGGCGTATAGCCACCGTAGATGCAACGGGCATAGCCCTTGAGCTGGGCCTCCTCATTGCAGGACAACCAATTGTTAACACTTCAATGGTCGGAGCTTTCGCTGGCGCCACCGGCGAGGTCAGCTTAGAGAGTGTCCTAAAGGCGATAAAGGAAAACTGGCGGGGTAGCGCCGGAGAAAAGAACGCCCAAGCAGCTGAGCTAGCCTATAAACGTTTGATTAAAGGGTGGTGAAACTTATGGGTGTCCCTAAAACCCGGAGGGAGATACCTCTCACACCGCTTTCTTTTCCTACAGTTGGTAGTATGGGGCGAACTGGCTCTTGGAGGACTTTCCGTCCAATAGTTGACTATTCAAAATGCACCAGATGCACGCTTTGTTGGATCTATTGTCCAGACGCTGCCATATCAAGGCGTGATGATGACTCGCCTGAAATTGACTATGACTACTGCAAGGGCTGCGGGATATGCGCCAACGAATGCCCAGTCAAAGCCATAACCATGAAAAGGGAGGAGGAATGAAATGGCGCGGATAGTTATTGACACGGCAAACCACATAGCTGGCTATGCTGCAAAGGCTGCAAGAGTAAAAGTGGTGGCCGCCTATCCAATAACACCGCAGACCACAGTGGTTGAAAAGATTGCAGAGTTCGTGGAAACCGGAGAAATGGACGCTGAATACATCCGTGTAGAGTCAGAACATAGCGCCATGGCTGCCTGTATAGGCGCGGCAGCTGCTGGAGTAAGAACATTTACAGCAACTTCTGCTCATGGCTTAGCCTTAATGCATGAGGCCCTTCACTGGGCTTCCGGGGCGCGTCTGCCAATAGTTATGGTTGTTGTAAACCGGGCTATGGGGGCACCTTGGAGCATATGGCCGGACCTCAGCGATTCCCTATCGCAGAGGGATACAGGCTGGCTTCAGTTCTACTGCGCTGACAACCAAGAAGTCTTTGACACGATTATACAAGCGTATAGAATCTGCGAAGACGAGAGAGTCTTCCTCCCGGCGATGGTTTGCCTTGAAGGATTCATCCTATCACATACATATATGCCAGTTAAAATCCATGATCAAGATGAGATAGATGCTTTTCTTCCACCCTACAAGGCTGGATGGATTTTGGATGTAAATAACCCAGTCACCCATGCAAACCTTGTTTCGCCAGAGTGGTACATGGAATTTCGCTACAAAATACAGGAAGCTATGGAAAACGCGAAGAAACTGATACCCGAGGTGGACAGGGAATATGGAAAACGTTTCGGCTTCGAGTATGGCGGGCTTGTTGAAAAGTACCAATGTGAGGATGCAGAGCTAATCATATGCACCATGGGCACCATGGGCGCTGAAGCAAAAATAGCCGTCGACAACCTCAGAAAGGAGGGCTTAAACGTTGGAGTTGCCCGCATAAGAGTTTTCCGTCCCTTCCCAATCGAGGAGATTCGAAGACTTGCAAAGCAAGCTCGCATGATCGCCACTATAGACCGCCACATATCCTTTGGAATGGAAGGCTTCCTCGCGTCAGAAGTCAAGGCCTCCATATACCCGCTAAACGACAAGCCCCTAGTCGCTGGCTTCATTGCCGGTCTGGGGGGCAGAGATGTCACCTTCAAAACTATCGAAGAAATAGCCAAAAAAGCGTGGAAATGGCTGGACACCGGAGTGGTTAAAAAGGAAACGGTGTGGGTCGATTTGAGGGAGTGAAAATGGTAACGATAAAAGAGCTTCCCAAAGAGGAGTATCTGCTTAAGGGACACGCGGCATGCGCCGGATGCGGCCCCTCAATTGCCCTGAGACTTTTGTTCAAAGCTTTGGGCAACAAAGTCATTCTTGTTGTTCCCGCATGCTGCACAACAGTCATTCAGGGGCCATACCCCTTCACAGCTTTTGCGGTTCCCCTTCAAAACATGCTTTTTGAAGCCACCGGTGCTGCGGCATCAGGCATAGCTGCTGCACTTCGCATTCGAGGGTTAGAAGACGTAACCGTTGTGGGGTGGGCTGGTGATGGTGGAACCGTCGATATAGGCATTCAAGCCTTATCAGGAGCTGCTGAGCGGGAGACAAACTTCATCTATATATGCTATGACAACGAGGCTTACGGCAATACTGGCTTGCAACGTAGTGGAGCAACTCCATACGGCGCTTGGACAACTACAACGCCCACGGGCAAAAAGGAGCGAAAGAAAAACATGCCCTTTATCATGGCGGCCCACAGAATTCCATACGTCGCAACGGCATGTCCCTCCTATCCCTTGGACTTCGTTAACAAACTCAGGAAGGCAAAAGAAATCAAGGGCACCAAATACATTCATGTGCTGACGCCTTGTCCTACTGGTTGGCGTTATGATGCAAGCAAAACCGTGGAGATTGGAAGGCTGGCCGTTCAGACTGGAATATGGGCGCTATACGAGATTGAGAATGGCAAGTTCCGACTTAACCCGCCAAGCGACCGCCTAATTGACAAGTCAAAGCGGAAACCCGTGAAAGAATACTTGACAATGCAGGAGAGGTTCCGCCACCTAACAGAAGCCGACATCGAGAAAATCCAGAGGTGGGTGGATGAAGACTGGGAATACTATCAAGCCCTAACATCCATGGAGAGATGCTTTTAACGTAATAGTACACGAAAAATATATGAACCTAAATCAAGGTATGATATAGTCGTCGTCGCTCCTTCAATAAAGCATGGGTGATCGCGTATGACAGAAGAAAAGCAAAAGAGGACAGCAAAAGAGGAAACTGCGAAAGGTTCAACTCAAACAAATGAAAGCACTGTGCTAATCGGCAAAAAACCAGTAATGAACTATGTGCTTGCCTGTCTAACCTTCCTAAACTCTGGCGCACGAAAAATCGTTATTAAAGCCAGAGGACGGGCAATCAGCAGAGCCGTCGACACTGTAGAACTGCTGAGAAGAGCCTTTGTCAAGGACCTGCAGGTTAAAGAGATCAACATCGGCACGGAGGAAGTAACCCGTGCGGAAGGCCAGAAAACCAATGTGTCGACCATTGAAATAACAGTGGTGAAACCGTAAAGCTCCGGCGAACCTTCAGCAACTATACTGCAAGCATAGCCTACATTAGACTATAGACCTAATACATAGAAATCGATATTAGAGCCTTTTTTCTAAGTTAGTCCCTCCACTGGTGAGGCTCTATGACGGTTTATCCAAAAATCGTTGTGACTCCTCCGGGGCCAAAGGCTAGGGAGATCGTGAAAAAAGATGAGAGGTTGATTTCGCCATCCTATGTTCGCTTCTATCCGCTTGTCATAGAGTCAGGCGAGGGCTGTATAGTTAGGGACGTCGATGGAAACGAGTACATTGACTTTAATGCTGGGCTTGCATGTTTAAACGTTGGGCACAGGCATCCAAAGGTTGTCGAGGCCATAAAACGGCAATGCGACCGTTTCCTACACTACTCAAACACGGACTTCTACTATGAGGAGGTTGTTGAATTAGCTGAGAAGCTTGCGGAGATAACCCCTGGAAACTTTGAAAAGAAGGTGTTTTTCGGCAACAGTGGGACGGAGGCTGTTGAGGCAGCGATAAAGTTGGCAAAATGGCACACTAGAAAACAGCTTTTCATAGGCTTTATAAACGCTTTTCACGGGCGAACCATAGGCTCTCTATCCTTTACAGCTAGCAAACCAGCCCAGAGAAGATACTTCTTCCCCTTGATGCCGGGTGTAACGCATGTTCCATACCCCTACTGTTATCGCTGTCCCTTCAAGCAGACGTACCCGGACTGCCATTATTGGTGTGTTGACTTTATAGACGAGTTTGTTCTGCAAAAGTTTGTTCCGCCAGAGGATGTCGCCGCAATACTTTTTGAGCCAATTCAAGGCGAGGGCGGCTATGTTGTTCCACCACCTGAGTATTTTAAGCGCCTGAAGAAGCTTGCCGACAAATATGGCATTCTCTTGATAGACGATGAAGTGCAGTCTGGTATGGGAAGAACTGGGAAGTGGTTTGCCATCGAACATTGGGAGGTTGAACCCGACATCATCTGCAGTGCTAAGGCGTTGGCGTCGGGTCTGCCTCTCGGCGCCACCATAGCTAAGGCAAAAATAATGGACTGGACAGGCGGGTCCCATGCAAGCACTTTCGGCGGAAATCCGGTTTCATGCGCCGCAGCCCTAGCAGTTATTGAGGTAATAAAAGAGGAGAGGTTGCTGGAGAACGCCGCAAAACAGGGAATGTATATCTTGAAAAGGCTTGAGGAGCTTAAAGAAAACTGCGATATCGTCGGCGATGTCAGAGGCAAGGGTCTCATGATAGGCATGGAACTAGTCGAGGACAAGGAAAGTAAAAAACCCGCTCCGGATAAAGCCAGAGAAGTTATGATGCGCTCATGGAAACGAGGCGTAGCCGTCATAACCTGCGGCGTTTCAACCATAAGAATGATGCCTCCACTAAATATCACAAGAGAGCTTGTAGATGCAGCCCTAGACATAATCGAGGATGCAGTGAAAGAGGTCGAACGTGAAAAACAGTGAAACTATCACATGAAAATCCGAAAACTCCGCATCGAGGACTACCCAAAACTGGTTAGCCTCTGGACCAAAGCTGGGCTGCCCTTTAAACCAAGGGGCAGAGACAGTCCAGAAGCGGTAGCTAAGCAAATGACGGAAAACCCGGACTTCTTCATAGGAGCCTTCGAAGACGAAAAACTCATAGGCGCTGTTATTGCGAGTTCGGATGGACGAAAGGGTTGGATTAACCGGTTAGCCGTCGACCCAGAATATAGACGGCGGGGTGTCGCCAAGGCCTTAATCGCTGAGGCTGAGAGGGTGCTTAGCCAAAAGGGAATAAGGATATTTTGCGCCTTGATTGAGGATTCAAATACAGCGTCTAAAGAGCTTTTCAAAAAATGTGGGTATGTGGAACATCGCGGCATCATCTATTTCAGCAAAAGAGAAAGCGACGACATATAGCCCTCTAAGCCTCCCTTTTTTCCGGTTTTGGCTCCTTTACCCAAAAGAGTATTAGCGCTGTTGATGGAACGGTTAAGGCGGCAACCAGTAGGAATGGAAGCTGCGGTGAAACTTTCTCGTAAAGTAGACCGCCCAAACCGCCACCTATCGCCATAGCAATGTACATGAAAAAGTTCATAGACCCCGTCACTTTTCCACGATGTTCTTGGGGAACCAGGTCGGCGAAGAGCGACTGGTAAGAGGCGAAGCCCAAAAGCATCGAGAATCCGGCAAGGGGCATCGCTATAAAGAGTGTTAGATAACTTCCGTATAAGAACAGCAGCATAGCCGGGACGATTAGGAGATGCGACAGTATCAATGGAATTTTCCTTCCAGCCTTATCTATCAGTTTGCCTGCTGGGATGGCGGAAACCAGCATGCAGATAAAGAGCGCTGTTGAAACATACCCCCACCTTATGCGGGCTAGCTGAAGGGCTGGATCCTGTTGTGGCGAGATCCCAGGAGTGGGCTGGCCTCCTATTTGTAGCACGTAGAAAGCGTATACCAAAAAGAGTGCTTGAATCATGAAAAGTGATGAACGTGTTATCATTTCTGACAGGAATAGAAAGAGCATCGAGCGAGGTACAACCTTCCATACGGCTATTCCGTCCTTCAAAGCCTTAGGATAGGCGCGTGCGATTTCCTTCAAGCTTGCTTTTTCAACGTTCTCCAAGGTTTCTTTTAGTTTCAGTCTTACAGTGGCGGCTGCGAGGTAAAATATTACGACTATAGTGTATGCTATGCGCATTCCCAGTTCTGAGCCGAAGGTGGCGACTAGAAATAGGGCGATTATAGGTGCTGGTGTTGTTGAAACACTCATTATGAGGTTTAAAACGGAGAAGCCCATTCCGCGCTTTTCTGGTGGAAGCGAGTCTGCCATTATGGCGTTTAACGCTGGCTGATAGATTAGGCAGAAGTTCTGTAAAATTGCCCCGATGAGGATGAAATGCCAGCTTGGAGCCGCTGCATAGAAAACAAAAGATAGGGCTACCCCGAAGGTGAGGGTGGATATAAGCCAGCGTCTTCCATATTTATCCGCCAAGTAGCCTCCAGGGAACTGGACAAGCGCAAGGGTCAATAGTGAGACAAAGGATATTACTCCGAGGATTAATGGGCTGCCTCCAAGCTGAATCACATAGTCCGAATAATATGTTCCCGGGATTTCGTGGGCGAAATCCATTAGAATCCAGCTTATCACTAAGATTAGGTAGTTTCCTTTGAAAAAGGAGAATTCCTCACTCAGCTTGTCTCTTAATGGCAATTCTCCTGCTCCACACTTAGAAGTCAAATGGCTTTGCTATAACCTCTCTTATCTTCAAATCGAAGAATCTGAAAGTGTTAGCTGGCTTTATTCGAAGCGCTGTGTCTGCGCCTCTGCCTGTTCCGGCGATGGCTACCACATCCCTATCCACTGGTATTAGACCCGCATCAGCAGCCATTAACGTGATTTCCACACATACTTTTGTCCCCTCCCCCATAAGCCTAAGAGTGTTGGCAATCAACTCTAGCGGCTGAAGTGTTCCAAAGTTTTTTCTGATAGCCCGCTCCACACTGCTCAGTGCATGGGTTCCCGTGAAAATTTTGGCTCCATTCCGCAAAATCTCCTCCTTAAACTCCTCCCTCAACTCGTTCTCTCCGGGTTTCTGAAAGCCAAAGCAGTGGGTAACCACGATGACGTTGTGTCCCTTGAAGGTTTTAGCCGCCTTTGCACCCGTTTCACCAGTGGTTGAGGCAACTACAACGTCCCTTATGCCCTCTTTTTCGATGTAATCCTTAACAATCTTTAACAGGGTGTCCGTGTTCTGGTCTCCGGCAGTCTGGAAATACGTTACCTTTCTTTCAGTGTAGCTCATCCCGACGTCCCCCTTCTCTTAGCATTCTCTCTCACAGTTTTCCTTTTTAACTCTGTTCCACAAACTTGGCATGTTTTTGATTTGTAGTCCGCGGGATATTTTCTCCAGCATGCTGGGCAATACCTAATCCACTTCAAGAGTCGACGTATTCCAAAAGTTGCTAATGGAGCGTATTCTATGCCTAAATGTCTGGCTACATTCTGTATAGAATAATCGTCTGTTGCAATGAGGGGCTTGTATCCACGTGCTTTTAGCTGGAGAGCTAAAGCCAGAACCTGCATATCTGTTTTTGAGAGGAAAGAGTAGTCGCCAAGCGTGCTTGCCGAAGCCTTAACTTCTTCAATAAACCTGTCATCCGGAGTTTCCACCTTCAGTTTCCCGCTTTCTATGGCCGTTTTGATCCGCATGCAGGCCACGGGGTCTCCTGCAAACTCCATCTCAACCATCGGCACAGTATACTGGTCTTCACTCATCGAAAATGGGTCGAAACCTGCTACAAAAGCTGAAGTATCCAAAACAATGACTTTCTTTTCGCTTTTTCCCGTTAGACTTTTCCCCCAGCCCCGTGGAATAGGAGCCTACCCCTCAAGCGATTGTAGAAGTTCTCTCGAAACCTTATAAAGCGGGTTTCATTCTCGGAGCGTGTAACCGTTATACGCGTGTTTGGGGTTTCCATAAACTCCCTATAGGCGCCGTCAATAACTGCCAAAACTCTTTTTGGCCTGTGCACTTTCACGGTGATTTTTGAATTTGCTGGAAAAACTATGGAACGCAGCACGCTGAGGGAACAAACAGGTGTTAAAATGAAAGCTTCCACAGATGGATCCAAAACCGGTCCTCCGGCGGACAGCGAGTATCCCGTGGAACCTGTTGGCGTTGCTATCATTACGCCGTCTGCTTGGCAGTCTAGAACATGCTCTCCATCTTTAAAGACCTTGGCGTACAACAGCCTTACGGGTTCATCAACAGTTATCAAAACCTCATTTAGAGCATCTGGTAGTCTTCTGTTTCCAACTGTTATGGAGAGTTTTGCGCATTTTTCTATCATGAACTCGCCTTTTAGGCACTTGTCTATGGCGGTGAATGTTTCCTCTGGCGACACTTCCGTCAAGAAGCCTCTGACGCCCATGTTTACCGCCAGTATTGGTGGTTCAGGTTTTGGAATAGCAACACAGGTCCTCAGAATTGTCCCATCTCCCCCTATCGTTATTATGAAGTCTGTTTTCATGCTCTCTAGTGGGAGGAAATCCCAGTTCTTCTTCAGCTTTCCCCGCAGCGTCTCTTCGATATAGACTTTCAATCCCTTTTTGGTTAGATATTCAGCTGTGTCCTCCACGAGTTTTAGGGCTTTCCTTTTGTCAAAGCGTGCCACGATGCCGGCAGTTTTAAGCAACCTTATTCCCGTTCCCTTCTTGGAGCAAACGTAAATTTGCTACCTTAACTTATATATGGGTGTTGTTTAAAATTGCTGTGGTAAACCGTTAAGCTGGTGATGATGTGAGTAAGCCCGTTGATGTTGGAAGCCTTCGTGAGGGCGGATACATTATTGTGGATGGAGAACCCTGCCGAATAGTCGAAATAACAAAGTCAAAACCGGGAAAACATGGGTCAGCTAAAGCCAGAATAGTTGCCATAGGCATTTTTGATGGAGTTAAGCGAAGTATAGTTAAGCCCGTCGACGCCATGGCTGAAGTACCCATAATCGAGAAGCGAAGCGGACAGGTTTTCGCTGTAACACCTTCAAGTGTGCAAATAATGGACTTGGAAACCTATGAATATTTAGATGCTCCTATCCCAGAAGAGGAGGAATTAAAGGCGAAACTAGCACCCGGCATAGAAGTCGAGTATTGGCGGATCCTTGGAAGAGTAAAAATAGTTCGAACCAAGTAATCAAAAGAAATGCTCAGTTCATCTCCACCATTCCCAATCAAGCTTTTTGAAAGCTACATACAAAATTAAAAGGATCACACCCCAGCTTAGGGCTATAGCCGCCACTTCTAGAATTATATGCGTGTCGCTTAGGTAGGTGTAGGCCGCCCAAGCGCTTAATCCACATAACCCCACCAGAATTAAAATGAACGTTGCACATTGTATTGCCTTCTCAGCAGCCAATAAATCACCAGCCTTAAACCTAAGTTTGGACTGTTTTGGGTTTAAATGTTTTCATAAATCCTTATTTGGTCGTTAATGCATGTTAAAATTGAAGCCGATGACGCGAGAAGAGCCGTCTGAGCAGTGATGACCTCTGAGGAGAGCTGAGGCTTCACTCGATGGGAATCTCATATTCATGTTTTCTCGGCAAGCGGATCTCCAAAATCCCCCTCTTGAAGCGGATTTCCATACGATCCATGTAAACCGGCACCGGGATTCTTGTACGGCAATGGAACCTTTGAAATTCGCCCCTGTAGTGGGTTATGCCGAAGTCGTCAAAGCTGACTTTACGCCTCATCTTGGCGGAAACTTCGATAACATCCTTGCCGACGGGCTTAACTTGTATGGTGTTCTCCTCCGCATAGGGCAAGTCAACAGTCACTATAACCTCGTCGCTTGTTATTAGTATGTCCCGAAGAGGCTCCATGGTGCATGTCCTACAGTTCCAGCTTGGCCTTTCTAGGAGGGATTCTCTAACCCTTTCAGCCCAAGCTTCAAGGCTCTCAAAATATTCGTCAATTATATCGAAGATGGAGCGCCTCCTTCTGAATCTCTCCTCCTCCATGAGCTTTTCCTCCTATGAGATGTAGAGTGGGATGTCATATTCCTGTGTTTTTCGCATTCTGGCTAATTCCTGTTGAGTTCTCTTCATCATGTCTCTTGCCTTCAAACGTATTTCCTCGCCTTTTTCCAGAAGTTTTGAAACATCAACTTTTATGCCTGTAACCATGCCTAAATATTCCAGAGCTTTAGCTGCAGCCTCTGGGTCTGGATATTGGAAGAAGCACTGTGCTAGGAGGGTTAGGGCTGGCAGCCCCAAGGTTGAGCAGTATTGAAGCATAACTGCTTGGGGGCCAACCATATAGCCCTCCCGCAGTATCTCTATGCCCTTTTCCTGAACCATTTTCAGTGTTTCTGAATTTGAGGCTGCGGCGAAAACTTTCAGTTCTTCAAGGTCTTGTCTGTCTTGGACTGGTATGCCACTTATAGAAATCATCATTTTTACCTCTTTGCTCCGGCCCCAATCGATCAGCGCGTGCATGATTGGGTATATGAGTTCTCCTTGTAGTGCGGTTTCGGACACCGCCAAGAGGATGTTGTGGTTTCCGAAAATTCTTACGGGTGAGTGGGGCAGGCCTTCATGCAAAACGATCACTGGCGGTAGAAGCGGGGAATCCATGTAGGCAACCTCCTCTAAACCAAGTTCCAGAATTAAATGGGAGGCAGCTATAACGCCCACTAGGCCAACGTCTGGAAAACCAAAAAGCATGACGGCGCCTTTTGGGATTTCCTTTCTTTCAATAATTCTTATTTCATCTTTCAAAATTTCAGTCCTCTCTCAAATCTTCTATCGGTTGATTGTAAAAACCTTACGGAATAACCGTTTTCTCTAAATGTTTCACCTTGAACTCGTCTATTCTGGCGAGAATTTTTTCTATCTGAAGATGGGCTTTCATCTCATTTTGCCATTCTTCCGGAAGCCTCCGCTTAAATCTTCCAGCTGCACGTCTGTCCATTATCACAATTATGCCTTTATCTTCCGGGCTGCGTTGGAGTCTTCCGGCGGACTGGGCTAGGGCATTCAGGCACGGTATTGTGTTGGCGTATTCCATGGCTTTGTCGCCGAACTTCTCCTTGAAGTATTTGTACAATGCTTTCTGAAGCTCTGTTTTTTTGGGATAAGGCAGTCCAACAATTATAACGGCGGAAAGCATGCTTTTTCCCTCTGTTGTCATGTCCACGCCCTCGCTTATTTTCCCACGGGCGACGCCGAAGACTACGCCTTTTTCGTCTTTCTGCAGAAACTCCAGCACATCCGCAATTCTTGTTCTCTTCTCTTCCATAAGTATTGGAATTTCAAGCTTCAAAAGTTTAACAATGTCCTGCATAACCTCATAGGAGGGAAAATAAACGGCGATTCTTCCTCCAATCTTCTGAATAATCTGTTCCAGGTGGGCGGCTATTCGCTTCCACTGAATCTCATTTCGTTTTTCAAATTTTGTCGTGACTGCTTCGTCAACGAGAATGAGCTTGTTCTCCGGCGGGAAGGGGCTTGGCAGTTCTAGGCTTCGGCAGCGGCTTCTATTCAAGCCTAAAACGTCCATATAATAGTCCATGTTCCACAAGGTTCCAGACATAAGTATGGCGGAGCGCAACTCGTTAATGACGCCTGCAGCCAAGGCCGGATCAAGGCATTTGATTCCAAGTTTTACACGTTTTCTTCCATCCTTATCAATTTCCACTTTAACGTATTTGACGTAGCTTGAACCGGTTAGGTTTATCCAGTTAACGAGGAACTCCATGCACCGGGAGAGATAAGAGACTGGGCTTTTTCCCATTTCACTCCTTTTCTGGCGGACAACCTCGCCTTTATCAGCAAGTTCTTGTATGATTTCCAAGAGCTTGTCGTGGCTTATGTCCAGCTTCTTGGTTAAAGCTTGGAGGAGGACTTCTACTTCAAGGATATGCTCCACATCAAGTCCATAGTTCCTGTAAACTTTCTTTCCCCAATCAATCATGACCGCGTGCAGTGCCTCTAAAAAGCCGTAGTCGTCAACTTCAAAGGTTTTAGCCTCCTTTCTAGCTATCCGCACAGACCTTGACGAAAGCTCATCAGAGAATATGCCTGCCGCATAATATGGGAGGCTGTGAGCTTCGTCGAAAATGCAGTTGACTTCTCTAACACGGATGCCCGCCCTTCCCAGGACGGATCCTCGTATAGCCTCGACAAGCATGTAGTTGTAGTTGCCGATAACTATATCCGCATAGCGGGTTAGACATCTTGTAGCCTCATAGGGGCAAAGCCCCTCGTTGCGGCAGATATCATAAACCTCTTCCGGCAAAGCTGGGCCTATTTCCCTTATTTTGTCGAGGATTTTATGGGTGTGCCAGCTCGGCTTCCATCCATCATAAGTTTTCTCAAAGTATTCGCATGCTCTGCCAAAAATTCCTTCCTTCAGGCCTCTACAGTAGTATAAAAAGTCTCGGTACCTTATGTCCTTGAGCTTTGAGTCTTCGAAAGCATAGGGGCACATTTCCTTTTTGCTTTTGAAAATTGAGGCTGTAAAGTTGACGCCGCATTGCTCCTTTATGTTTTTCAATTCTCTAGAGTATATTTCCAACTGATTTTTTGTCCTTGTTAGGACTAAAAGTCTTCCAATGGACGAGTTAAGCTTTCTTGCCACGAAATAGGCGGTTAAAACTGATATGGACTTTCCAGTGCCACATGGAGAACAAAGCAATCCTATTTTTCCTTCGCGCATAATCTCAAAGGCGAATTTTATGGCGTTAATCTGGAAAGGGCGAAAGTTAGTGTAGGGAAAAAACTCTTTAACAAGGTCTTCAAAGGCTTCTTCGCTTTCATTGCTGACAATAGCTTCGCGGTATACTTTCTGTGTCAATAAAGTCCCACAATTTGAACAGAAGTGGCTCTTCATGTACTCCTCTATCGAATGACTCTTGCCGCACCGACGGCAGACGTAATGCTTTTCCATTCGAAGTTTTCACTAATCCTTGTAATGGGTTCTCGCTCTTATAGAGGTTTGCCGCTAGATTTTAAGTTAGGCTTAACAAATCTTGAAGTGAGGGCATCGGCCTTGTCTGGTGAGTTTAAGCCCATAATCTTTGCTGATGTCCGTGAAAGCATGGATGTTAAAGACTGCATGAGAG
>Ga0105163_1000083_pt1 | contig 57053 bp, 50 predicted proteins | sample JNZ110809AmetaG_FD_81531 | JGI IMG/M metagenome (GOLD analysis project Ga0105163, IMG submission 81531) | Hot spring microbial communities from Jinze hot spring, China to study Microbial Dark Matter (Phase II) - JNZ 110809A | ecosystem: Environmental > Aquatic > Thermal springs > Hot (42-90C) >... | reverse complement strand
CTCGTGAATTACACATTCCCACCAATAGCGCCGGGTTCTGTAGGCCTCCCAATACCCGGCTTCTACGTCGATGTTGTAAACGATGCAGGTATCAGCGTCAAGGAAATGATCGGCAGGGTCATTTTGAGGAGGCCGTGGCCTTCAATGCCCGTAGAATACTCCGAAGAGTATGCTAAGAAATGGGTTAACGGCTACTACGAGGTGGGGGATTACGGCTACATTTCACGAGATGGCTACCTCTACGTACTCGGTAGAAATGATGGCGTTGCGAAAAGCAGTGGCTTCAGGTTAAGCCCTGGAGCCGTGTCCAAGGCGTTGAAAGAGCACTTAAATATAGAGTCAACGGTGGTCAGGTGCCGCGACCCCGAGAGGCTGGAGCAGCTGGCATTGATCTACGCCGGTGCGGTGAGCAGCCAGGTCGTAAGAAACGCGATCAGGCTTCTTTTAGGCCCCATAACGGAACCCCATTTAATCGTCAACGCGAATACCGAAGTGGTTAAGCGAATACCTCTCGGCTTACTGGTGGAGGAGTGTTCGGAAAAGGGGCTCGGTCCCTACATTAATTGATGTTCTCCTGCACGGCTTCGGACCTGCATCAACGACCCTGTAAGTAAGCGAGGACCCTGCCCTTAAGGGTGTGGAGAGAGTTAGCACGGTGTTTTATAAGCTGCGATTTTAGAATAGTTTATTGAAGTGATCCGCGTGGTACTGGAGGGCGTTGCCGAGCTACCGCTACATGAAGGTAGGGTTCCCGCATACTTGTTGAGGAGAATGAAGACCTTAGGGTCTCTAATAGCCAGGTATATTGTTGAAGCGCGTGGTCCCCGCGAACTGCTGATCAGGCTCTCAGATCCCTTCTGGTTCCAAGCATTTAACAACGTTATAGGTATGGACTGGGATAGTAGCGGTTCAACAACGGTCGTTCTCTACGTTTTGAAGTCGGCATTTCCAGCTAGTAGTTTAAGGGATGAGGGCATAACCGTTCTCGGCGGTAAGGGTAGAGACGCTGTGAACGTAGATAAGGAAATAAGGTTGGTTTCAGACGTTGTAGACGCGGAGAGGCTCATACTAGCAAGTAAGCTAGCCGCAAAAGTAGACTCCGTGGCGTTGCAAGACGGTTACGCACTTTACATTCACGGGCTTCTAGCCTCGGGCGATGGAGACTTACTGGTTATACAGCAAGGTATGAACCTGAGCACGAGAACGGCGAGGAGATATCACCTACGCGGAGAGGGACTTAGGCTACTGGCTGCTGAGGAAGACCCTCACACGGGTGTAGCGTGCAATAGGCTATCTCCAGCTTTAAATCTAGTGGATGCTAGGTCTAGTAGTTCGAGGAGGGCAGTACTAGATATCGTGACATCAACACCCCCAAATACCCTCATTGAAGAGGTTTACCAGGTTAATAGGTCGTTAAAGAGGCTGCCGCCGATAACGATTTACGTTACGGGCTCTAGGTCTGCCGAGGCAAGTGCGGGAGGCATTGTCGAGAAGGCCTCTAAGTGCCCGTCATTCTACAGGCCTGTAACAGACGTTAAGAGGGTGGCCCGTATCGCGGAGAAGATCAAGGAGCACGCACCGAGAGAGTTTAAAGAACTTCTACTGATCGAAGGCGTGGGGCCCGAGACGGTGAGAGCGCTGGTGTTAGTAGCCGACCTGATATACGGCTATGAGCCTTCATTCAAAGACCCCACAACGCACCCGCTAGACCCGTTTCTCTACGCCTACGCCCACGGCGGAAAGGACGGTGTACCTTACAGGATCAAGGCCGGGCAGGTCGATAAGACTATAGAGTTCTTCGCCGAAGTAGTAGACGGCTTACGTGCTGGTAACCGCGAGAAGGAAGTACTGTTACGTAATTTATCAAGGTTTGCAGCGCGAATTAAGCGAACGATCGACGCGTGAGGTCATAGCGCCTTCTTCACCACTTCTTCGATCAGTTGGCGAGTAACCGGGAACGGTATATTCGCGCTGAATCTCTCGACGATTGTCTGCTCGATGAAATTTAACACCCGCTCTAAATCTGACTCTACTATGCCGTAATCTCCCAGCCTTTTGTTAAACCCATGGGCTTCCTGGAATTTCCTCACAGTCTCCATGGCCTTCTCGGCGTCGTCACTAATAGGCTTAATCTCGGGGTTTAGGTGTTGGAGCAACCTAGCAGATGCTTTGGGGACCGCTTTATGGGTATGGTAGACTATTAGTGGACCGAGTATAGCCAAGCCAGCACCGTGAGGTAGCTCCGGTTTTAAACCGCTGAATCCGTGTTCCATTGCGTGAACTAAGTGCGATCCGCCTGCCATATCAATACACATACCTGCGAGCATTGAAGCGTACATGAGCATCGTCCTAGCTTCTAGGTCGCCAGGGCTTGTTAGAGCCTTTTCCAGGTACTTCGTAACAAGGCCTACTACCTCCTCTGCGAGGGTTTGCACTAGCAGATTTGTTCTCTTGGAGGTAGCCGATTCGTATGCGTGGTAGAACGCATCTAGTGACGTGTATAACGTCTGTTCTTTACTTAAAGTAATGGTATACACAGGATCATCGAAACTCGCGTCAGGGTATCTGGCTATGAAGCCCCTCTTTTCAATGGTGCCATCTATCGTCAGTACGGCAAATCTGTTCACCTCGGAGCCGGTGCCGTGAGTTAGGTTAACTACTACTAGCTTAACTCCACGGGAACACGGCCTCCTACCTAGTACGAGGTCACTCGCCTTGAACCCCGTACTTATTAGCATGGATACCGCTTTTGAAACATCTATCACGCTTCCGCCTCCAATGGCTATTACCGCGTCTACGGCTACCTCCTCTGCAACCTTGACTGCTTCGTCGACGACGCTCGTGTAGGGGTTAGGTGTGACTTTACCGTAAACCACGTATTCCGATTTCTGTTTTTCAAGCATTTCTATAACATCGCTGAGTGCACCGGATGTCCTCGCTGCACTCTTAGATGTAATTATTAGAACTCTGCGGCAACCCTGTAGGCGCCCTGAAAGATTATCTCGGAGACTTTTGGGGCCGAAGTAAACTTCTACATCGCCGTACTTGAACTTGAAGTTTACATTCCACACTGTGACGCCCCCTTAGTTCTTATCTATTACCACGAATCCGTTCACGTGTATTAAACCGTATAGTCTCGAAGAAGCCTCTATGAAGCCGAAGAACGGTAAGAGAAGTAGCAAGTAGGGCTTCTTCGACTTATAGACGCCATACGTGTACGTGCTCATATAATAAATTCCACTAGGTACCGCGAAGAGCAAGTAGCCCATGTACGACATCAATGGTAACAGTATGATTAAGAGTAGGAAGCCGGCGCTGAAGGTGAAGCTCCTGAGGATCACTACTATCTTCATGTATAGTGGGCACCGCTTAATGCCGCTGACTATTCCCTTAAACCACCTGCCTCTTTGTAGGATCAAGTCCGCTACGCTATTGGGGCTTCTAATAGACACTCTGGTAGCCGATTGCCACGTCTTATAACCGCGTTTAACCAGTTCAGATGCGAATTCGAAATCCTCTGTAAGTGTTTTCCGGGTAAACCCCACCTCTCTGAGCACGCTTCCCTTTACTATTAGAAGGTCACCGTGTAACCCTAAAAGAGGCTTACCCAGCAGGCCTGTAAAGAACCTGTATATCAGGATGTCATCCATAAACCTGATCCAGTCCATGACATACGCGACATTGCTTCTACCAGGACGCGGTACGAGGACCCCGTTCGCGGCAACGCAACCTTCACTCTCATAAACTGGAATTTCATATAGAAACGAGTCATCTAGTACGAGGTTATCATCATCTATGAGTACGTACCATTTGTTATCATCCACGCAGCAGTCTACGAAATACTGAAGTGCCCGTCCCTTACCAATGAGGTCTCGCCTATAACCGGATGGTACTTCTACCAGCTTGACCCCCTTGGTTTTCCTGAGTAAACTAGAAAGCGGTGCGCCTTCATCTACTACAACCACTACTCTGCCGTACTTCTCCACGTGGTACTTGACCACTTCGAGAAGGCTGTTTTTAACCCTGTGATCCGCTTTGGATACAACGATTATTTCAACGTTTTCAGCCTTCTTATCACCCCGTCTCGGTTTGTACACAGCATAGCCGATCACGCCAAGGGTTACAAGGATGGAATACGTGATTACCCCTACCAGTGCGACGTTCACTAGCTCGTCTACTATTACGTTTTCATTCAATACTCACACCGTCATTACTAGATATGCTCCTTCTCTCTTTAATAAAATTAGCACGTATAGCACGAGTTCTACTTACCTAGGAGCCTGTTGTAGATCTCCCTGAAGAGCTCTTCGCCCGCGAATACTATTTCAATGGTGTCACTGTACTTTTTAACCACCACTCCTTCTAGAGGGTTGTGAGGCGGATCTGGTAGTTCATGCAAGGGCTTGTCTTTTCCGACGTATATCCACTTAAGCTTACCTGCAGGATCCCTTTCTAGCCTATACCAGTACCTACCGTAGTAGTAGTACTTGATGACTGCCCCGTCTTGTAGCCTACGCGTAGATATGTGAACGGGTTTTAAGTAGAAACCGGTGTGCTTTATCTTATTGTTGTACTCGTAGAAAACAGGAAGGAGTTCTCCAATAATTAGGTTCAGTTTTACGAGTATACTCTTAGATTCCCTTATCGTTACCTTACCTCTCCTCGTACTACTAGTGAACATGTTGAGGTCAGCCCATGGGAGTCTAATCATCTCCTCATATACCACTATCTTCTTCATCCCTAAGTATTTAAATGTATAGCGGTTCCTCTAAATTACAAGCTCGTACCCCTGTATAGTCGGGCTTTACAGCAAAGCATTCGAACCCCATTCCACGAAGAGCGCTCTCTATCATATTAACCCTTTCAACATCGGCCACGCCTACCACTACTCCCCCCCTTCCAGCACCACTCACCTTTCCCCCATATGCGCCATTCCTCACCAGCTCGTAGACGGCCTTGTCGCAGATTTCAGCTGAAGCGCCCATAGCCCAGAGCAACCCGTGGTTTACAAGCATTAACTCGCCAAGCGACTTCATGTCACCTGCTCTGAGAAATTCGATTGCCATTTCAACGACTTCTTCGGCTGCATCGTATATGAGCTTTCCCGCACTACCTAGGCGCTCGTATCTCTCCAAGACCTCCCGTACAACCTGGCCTGTTGACCTCTCAACGCGAGTATTGATCACCAGGATCGCCACGTTTGCTGGTAGTTTTAAATCAAGTTTCCTAAACACTCCCTGCCTGTAATGTAATAGGCCGCCATGAGTGGCCAGCGTGGTGTCAACCCCGCTAGGCTGGTAGTGTACCACTTTTTCGGCTTCGTGCGCGATTTCCCGCACATCTTCACGTGTAAAGTTTACCCCAATGTAGGATAGTAGGGCGTGTGCTAGCGCAACGGCTACCGAGGCTGAAGACCCCATCCCAGCTGCTATTGGTATTTGAGAGTCTATTTCGACATCAACTGATGGCACGTCACCATACCTATCCTTTATACTTTTGAGCAGTGTGCCGATCAACTTCCAGTGCCTCGAGCCTTCTTCTATGAGCCCCAGTTGTTTTGAATAGACCCTACCTGTGCCGGGCTTAACGCACACGTTCGCGTACATCGTAATGGCAAGCCCGAGCGCGGGTTTTCCCTTCACGACGAAGTGCTCTCCGAATAGTAGTACTTTACCCGGCGCAATACTGCATTTCTTCAAGTTTGTAACCCCGTTCCCTACTATTTTAGTAGGGCGTGTGCTTTTGTATATTAATGCCGAGACGGGGTAGACACCGTGAATAGCCGTGAAAAAAAGGTGAGGTTTACACCTCCATTTACTCTAATAAACAGGGCTAGGGAAAAGCTCAGTGCGTACAAGTACAGGATACTAGTAATGAGCGGTAAAGGAGGCGTTGGAAAGTCATTCGTGTCCTCGATGCTAGCTCTCGGCTTAGCATTAAAGAACAGGAAGGTTGCATTACTAGACGCGGATATACACGGCTCATCAATACCGATTCTATTGGGCCTGCAGGGTAAAAGGCACTACGCGAATGAAGAAGGCGAAATACTTCCCGTGGAAGGCCCCTGGGGACTTAAAGTCGTAGCTGTAAACTTAATGCTCGACTCGCCGGATACCCCCCTAGCGTGGAGGGGGCCTCTCATAGCTAAGGCCATAATCGAGTTAGCTGCGAAGGCGGTATGGGGTACCGGGGATTACCTCATCGTGGACATGCCGCCCGGTACCGGTGACGCGCCGTTAACGGCGGTTCAAGTACTTTCGCCAATAACTGGGATGGTACTAGTAACATCACCTAATACGTTGAGCGAAACGATCGTGGCTAAGGCGGCAAACTTCGCAGTATCTACCGGTATAAGGTTGCTCGGTATAGTTGAAAACATGAGCTATTTCAAATGCCCTCACTGCGGCAAGGTGACTAGCATCATGGGCACCATGGTTGGAGAACGCCTTGCCGCCAAGTATGGAACTGCTTTACTGGGTAAAATACCCCTAGACCCGGGAGTGAACGAGGCAGTTGATAAGGGAATGCCCTACCTGCTAACTAACGCTAATGATGGGGTTTCAAAGGCAATTATGGAAATCGTTAATAGGGTAATAAGCATTGTTGAGAATAGTGGTAACTAGGATACTCCCCGATTCAAGAGAGGGACGTGATGGCAGGTGTATACCTTGAATACTGAAGAGGAGGTTGGTAAAAAGCCCAACTGGGTTCTCCTTAAAGAAGCCGCCGAATCGCTATATAGGAGCGGTAAAGTATACTTTACGAGAAAGGAGCTTGTAGCTGAGGTCAAAAAAAGAGATCACGCCAGGTCCGAGGAGAGCCTCGACTTCGAGATAGACCTAGTCACCGTTAACAGTAATAGTAGAGATAAGTACAGAGACCCCGAAAAGCTGTTTCTATACAGAATAGAGCGGGGTAAGTACACACTATACAATCCCGAGGAGCACGGCGAGCTCGAAAAGTACATAGGCACTCAAAGGCTAATAGCAACGAGGAAGAGGCTCGTCGAAGAAGTCGTTAAGCTGCTAGAAGAAAGGGGGTTTGACGTATCGCCTAGCAGGTCTAATAAACCACTTGAACCAGACATGGTTGCCGAGAAAAGTGAAAACGAAGAAGCCATTGGCGTCTGGATAATAGACCCTTCAGCCCCCCTATCAACGCAGTACAGGTACATAGCCTACATCATTGGGTCTTGTATGCTTAACAGGGAGTACTCTGAATACCTCGTCCTAGTGCCCGGCGAGCTCTACAAGAGAATACCACAAGAAGTAGTGAACGTGCTTGACAAGCTCAACGTCAAGTTAGCCATTATAAGGGAAGAACGCAAATACACTATACAGATCTAAGTCACCGGTTCCAGCCGCTTCCTAAGAGCTTCTCGCGCTTCTTCAATTATTGCTTTTACTTCGCTACTGCCAGGAGGAGAGTAGCTTAAACCGGCCCCATGGCCAGCGATAGATATCTCTGAGAGCTCTCTCACGCTCTCTTCAAGCTCGAGGAATAGTATACTCAGGTCCGGTAACTTTGTCTCGGGCAGGTTTACTAAGTCCCTGACTAGGTCTCTCAGCTCCGTTGCAATCAAGTTAAATTCCCTGAGCACTATTGCGTGCTGTAAAGCGAGGTCCACCTTGTCTACTATGAGTAGCAGTATAGCGAGCTTCCTCGAGAGGTCCCGGAGCTTAGCTACCTCCTCCGCGTATCTCTTAGCCAAGTAGCCCTCGCCGCGTGATTCAAGATCGGTGAGCCTCTTAGTGAGATCGCCTGCCCTTTCATCAATCCTACTCTGCAGTTTGCTAATTCTGTCCTTGATCAGCCTTACGGAGTAGAGTACTTCGAAGCTTTTTCTCAACGGATCTCTTTTCCTAAACACGTACAACCCCGTACTGGTAATACCGTGTTCAATGACTTAAAAACCGCTACCTTAATGCCTAAGGTACTGGAGATCTACCAAGCCGTTCTCCATTCCAAGGTTTTTGTTAGTTTCCTTGGGATGGTTCATCACGGTTTCCCTGAGCCCTCTCCCCCACGAACAGTTCCCTAGGCCTGTAGAGGTGCCGGAAGCAATGAGCGGTTTGCACCTCATTAAGCTTTCAGCGAGGTTTGAGGATTTAGGGTATGTACGTGAACTTGTATATTATTATCACACTGTACAGTATCCCGATTCGTCGGTCCGGTGTATACAGTTCGAGCGGTTTCCCCGTATTGGGGTCGATGAAGGGCTCTGCGATTACAGCGTGAGGTTGGAGTATTGTATCGTTTATTAAAGGCCTCTCAGTAATATTTGAGATGTCCATGATCGGTACTTCCCTACTCACGTTTATTCCCACTCTATTTCTTACCTCGTTTCTAACGGTTACTGATGCTGCCTGCTCAGAGCCTGAAAACCAGTAGAATATTCCCTTCTTCCCCCTTGTCTCGGCCCAGTAAAGCATTCCGTCAACTACTAACCTATATATTAACGGCGTTCTTTCAGGCTGGCTTAAAGGCGGGCAGAGGATGATGAGCTCGAGTGCTGTTCGCCCACTATAGGGGTCTTGGGCATACGCCGTGTACGCGTACATGTATTCCGCCGAGTCTATGTAGTTCACATTTATACCCTTTCTGCGAAGTTCGTCAACAACAGAATTACCTATCCTAAACATCCACATGCTCTTCGGCCAGTCCACTAAGCCGGGGATTCGTATATCCAGTACACCGGGCTGACCGAAATCTACGATGGGCCATATAGCTACTGTATCGTTCTGCTCGGAGACAAGCACGCCCTCTATGATCATGAGGTACGTCTCGTTTGGTTTTACGTTAAATAGCTTGGCGAGGTGTGCTGCCTGATCCGTTGTATTGGACCACATCAGTAGCCCGATAATGCCGATCTGCGTGTTGTTAAGCGTTGATCCATCCGCAACCGATATCCTGCCACCGGGAACGCTTATACCGTAACCGTAATCCCACCACGCTATGACTACGGAGTTTTCGGGAAGAGATCTCAACAGGTCAACCGTTTTGTACCAGCTGTCGCTGTATAAGTAGGCCAGGCCCGATACCCCTGCCCTAAAGGTATAGACCATTGCAGAGTTACCTTCGTACTCCGCCTTCGCGGTGTACGCGAAGTTAGTAAATATGGCCACTAGTAGGATCAGCGTAATTATCCTCGTAGCTGTGCCGACTTCCGTGGTGGTTCTTCGAGCAGCTCTAGTACCCCTTCTTCTCGCCGTGAGCCATATTACGTATGGAAACGCTTTGTTAGCTACTAAAGCAACGATTGCAGCTATGATGATGACGCCGAAGTAGGCTGCAGCGCCGATCATGTATACTGCGTTTAAGTACGAATAAAATGACACGCCGAATGCCACTCCCACGTATACTTTCTCAGGGGTACCCTTGTAGAGCAGGTATACTATACCTACGATACCGGCGGAGAGTAGGTACAGTATCCCCAACACGATCGCGAGCTCGGGTGACGCTTCAGCTAGCGGTATAAAGTAAGTACCCCACGAGTGTAGCATGTTCCTAATCGTACCTAAGCTTGTAAGCGGGGATTGGTGCTCAGCGATGCTTTCGACCAGTGGTTCTGCCCCTATAAACCTCAATCCGAGAGCCCATGCAAGCCTGCCGCCAATAGGCAGTATGCCCATGGCCGTGAATACCACGCCGGCAATAAGTAGCCCTCCCACTAGTAGAATGTACCTACCAGTATTTAGTACGGGCTTCCTGAAGCCCATTTTCCTGTACTCCATCCCGGCATAGTAGAATATTACTGGTAGCATCGATGCTCCCACCAGTAACCAGCTGAGTCCGCGCGGTGAGAAGGGGTATATGCCGAGGGTCCTCGCGTTGGCGGGCGATGGCGTAACAAACAGCATCGTGAGCAGTATTAAGAGAATATTACAGGTTATGAAGCTCCTTGAAAGGTACTTTCTAACCAGTATAGGCGACAAGACGAAGTATAGGACGACCGTACCTAGCAGAAATACGTAACCGCCCCAGAGCCAACCAACCATTGCGAGGAATAGTGCAGCTAGAACCGTATACTTAAACCAGCCTTTACCCGTACTGTACACGGTCTTCAGACACCTCGCGTAGAAGTATACGAACAAAAACACGAATACCGCCGCAACGCCTTCTTTCTCCACGTAACCTATTACGGATCGTTCTACTGCCGCTGGTAAGACAGCGTAAAATAGCGCCGCTAATACGCCCACTAAGCGGCTACCTGACGCCTCCGTTGCTGCGAGGTACGCCGCGACAGTAGCTATCGCGGCGAAGATTACTGGTTGCAGTGCCGCCCACTGGTGTAAGTCCAGGCTGAAGTGTTTAACAATGTGATATGTCATACCAGTCCATATTGGTAGAAACGGGTAGCTTGTGTATATGAAGTCCCTGCCCCACGGGTACCAGAAGATGTGGGTATCGGGGTTTTCCCGTGTCAGAGTGTACCAGGCTAGGGGGCCGTGCTCATGTACGTAAGCTGCCTGCCAGTACTCGATGTAGCTGTCGAACTCGAAGAACTCGTACTCGTTTAGCTTGAATGGGGCAACCCTTATGACGACTCCAAGCATGACGGCTACTAGTATTAGTGCGCCGATCACTAATTTAAGTCTAAGGGGTTGCGATGATAACCCACTAATTACTGCAAGTAGCTTGCTGTCTACCCTTCTTATAGCGTACTTCACGTTCATGAACGCCAACACCGCTGAATACGCTTGAGAGATAGATATGAACGTATCGGGTTAAATAAACGATAGTGGGCTGGGAACGAAGACGTCATTACGGTATCGTGAGGGCTAGTAGCGCTTTCTGAGCGTGCTTTCTATTTTCAGCCTGGTCCCAGACAACGCTCCATTTACCGTCTATTACCTCGTCTACGACCTCTTCTCCGCGCTTTGCTGGAAGGCAGTGCATGAATATGGCGTCCGGCTTCGCCTTCTTCATCAGGTCTACTGTAACCCTATATGGTGTTAAGTCGCGAATACGTCTTTCCCGTTCCCTTTCCTGGCCCATGCTAACCCAAACATCCGTGTAGACTACGTCTGCATTTTCTACTGCCTTGTAGGGATCTCTTTCAATCTCGTAACCTCCTGTGGCGTTCTCGTTGAAGAGCTTGATCACGCTCGGGTGGGGGTCGTAACCTGGTGGTGATGATATCACTATTCTACCTCCGAGTATTCCTACAGCGAGCATTAAGCTGTGCAACACGTTGTCTCCTCCATCACCGATGAACACGATCTTAAGCTTTTCAAAGCCTCTACCCTTTTTCTCCATGATCGTGAAAACATCGCTGAGTGCCTGGCACGGGTGATGCAGGTCACTAAGTCCATTTATGACTGGTACACGGCTATACTGCGCCAGCTTCTCAAGCTTCCAGTGCTCGTATACACGAGCCATTATTCCATCAACGTAGCGTGAAAGCACTCTAGCCGTGTCCTCGATCGTTTCACCTCTAGCTAGTTGCAGTTCACTGGCACTCAAGTAGATGGCATCGCCGCCCAGCTCTTTCATTGCTGTTTCGAAGCTAACCCTGGTTCTAGTGCTAGGCTTCTCGAATATCATTGCTAAGTGTCTACCAACCAGCACCGGTATTACGCGTTCACCGGCGAGAAACCTCTGCTTGAGCTGAAACGCCGTTTCAACGATGAAAAACACCTCCTCTCTATTGAATTCCGTGAGAGTTAGGCAGTGCCTTCCCTTGAGGCTCGTAACCAACATACCACCCCGTGTAACTATGGAAAGCCTCTATAAAAACGGTGCCAGATTACAGCCCCAGCGCCATACTGATATTACTCTCAGTTATCACCGACTCGAGGAAATCTCTCGCGCTTATACTGGGATACCTGTACTTTGGTAGCTGAATTGGTTCCTCGACGAAGCCCATGTCCCTCATGGTGTCAAGTATGTACTTCTTACCGCGCTCGTCCGGTAACCGTGAGTGGTATATCGTGGAGAGGCTTTCTAAGATCATCCCCGCGACGTGAGCCTCTCCTTTCTCGGCATGTATGTGTGGGCTTAGAGACTCCACCTGGTATATTTCAATGTTCTCGGGCAGTGCTGGACAACGTCCCTTCTCCAAGTCAACGTAGCACTTTTCGAGTATGCTTATGAGCTCTTGCGTCTCTACCGAGAAGCCACTACCGTACTCTATTTCCCTCGCGAACTCCATGCTCATTGCGTGTTCCCCGCTGTTAGACGTCTTGATGATATCCGTTTCAACCCTTCTCTTATATGAAAGAACCCTATTGAACACCGTGTTAACCACCGCGGATACCCTGCCGAACCTCCTAAAGTAGAAGTCCTCTGCTGTAGACCACGCCTTATGACCCCATGAAATCCTCGCCATCCTATACTTCGACTCGCTTGACCCGAGCACAGTATAGAATATTAGCGCGTACTCGAGGGCGACGCTTGGAACGTAATTGTCGGCGTCTAGGAACGCTACATTGCGTGCTTTAAGCCCGTCGGCCAGGACCGTTCCTATTAAAATTCCCTCTCCTTTCCCGTTTCTAACCAAGGACTCTTCATCCAGTATTTCGGGTAACACGTCTCTGAGCTTCTCTGCTACTACTTTATCTTTCTGGTGGACGACCAGCACCGTCCTACCCGTTGTTTTATACACTATCTTGGCTATATCCACTTCAATCTTGTACATGTTAAGGGGGTGCATGCTAGAGTTAGAGATAATGATTACCGGTGACTGGCAGGGTATGGCTTTAAGAACCCCTTCCAGCGATAAGGGCTCTTCGTCCCTAACCGGGATCACGAACACCGTGGAGTACGCGACGTCTTCCAGGTCCCTAAAGCCCGATAAGCCGAGAACGCCGGGTTTGCTTTCAAAGCCATATGCAAATAACGAGTGTATTTTCACGAGCTCGTATATTTTTACGGCACCGAAAATCTCGAACCTTGCTGGGTAATTTATGTACATTAAAAACACCCAGATCGGCAGGAGCACCTCTTAAGTACCTAAATGTTTTATAGCTTACCGAATTATAAATTTATTAGTAAAGTGGTGTTCCCGTTGGAGAAGTTAATAGTGGAGGTGCTACTGCTAGCATTAAAAGCTATTGGCACCGCGTGTGCTGTGTGGATCGTTGGCTGGCTCGTGGGACAGGTCGTCAAGTACATGGTTACAAAACTCCTTGGTAAAATAGGGCTTGATGAGTGGATGAGGAGACTGAGCGTTGGCAGGGCAATTAGGAGAACGGGCTACTCCGCGCACGAATTCATGGGTATTCTAGCTGCGTGGCTTATGTATGCAATCTTCGGAGTGCTCGGAATTTACGCGTCCGGTTACGTAGCCGGGTGGGAGGACCTCACGTTGTACGCTTACACAGCTCTCGTGGTTTACATTGGTGGTTTTATCAAGCTTCTGCTTATCGTTATAGCAGGATTCATTCTAGCTGATGTCTTCGTCGGTTACATCTATAGAAGCACCGAACTACGCTCTGAAATGCAGATGCTGTACCCGCTCGCAGAATACTTAAGGATAGTGCTTTACATAGCGATAGTGGTATTCGGGGTTGAACAGAGCGGCCTTGGAGTCGGCGTGTTACCCCAGCTTCTCCAACCAATTATATGGGGGGTAACAGCAATAGTGGTGCTATTCATGGTTTACTTAATAGTCCAGAGCACCAAGGCGCCGAGACAACCTGTATAGCGTGAACCGCTGTGAAAGGGCGCAAAGTCGGGGTATACATTCCGCCAGATCTCGAGAAGCCCCTCGAAGCCTACATGAAAGAGCGCGGAGTCAGGAACATCAGTCGAGTAGTTCAAGAAGCCCTAAGGCTCTATTTATCGGAGGTTTTCAGGGAAAAGTGCACTCTCGCGGGCTTCATAAATGTTCTCTACAACCACGAAGTGGGAGGAATCGATACCGCGTTAACCGATCTACAGCACGATTACATGGACGTGGTGGTGGTGTCTAACCACGTGCATGTGAGTGAAGAGCAATGCCTTCTATCCATAGCTGTCAAGGGCGATAGTTCGAGGATCCTAGAGTTCGTTTCTAGGTTACACTCTCTACATGGAGTTCTCTTAGTTAAGCCCATGCTACTGTGTACTGAGACGTGAAGGGTAGGGCTACCTGGAAAGCCTTGAAATAGATTCTACGAAATCCGCGAACACGTTAATTAGGAACTCCACCTCGCCTTTTCCATGTATTAGTGATGGTAGGAAGTGAGCTAGTCTTTCACTTGCATATATTGCCCCTCTAACTCTGCTGTACAGGTTAAACGCCCGTTCAACGAGTTTACTCCACCTGTACTCGTAAACTTCTCGCGCGTTTCTAGGTCTTTTCCTGGTAAAGTGTATACTACTGAGGCTCCCATCACCCGTACTCCAGCACTCTACTCCGTGCTCTAAGCATACACTTTCCACTTTTTTCCTGAAGAAGCCCCACAGGCTGTTAGAGGCTTCGTATATTCCCCTGTTCTCGACGAGGTGCTTAACCAACGCGTACCCGGCCTTAACCACGATGGGGTTTGCCACGAAGGTGCCTCCATGGAATACCCTGGTTTCCGTTTCCCGGTATTTTATGTGGTCTAGTAACTCCATAATCTCCTCTCGCGCGCCGAAAGCGCCTATTGCTCCAGCGCCTCCCCCAATGGCCTTACCGTACACGACCACGTCTGCTTTAACATTGTAATACTCCTGTGCACCACCAAGTGCAAGTCTGAAGCCAGTTATAACCTCGTCAAATACTAACAGCACGTCGTGCTCATCTACAATACGTCTAACTTCTTTCAAGTAGCCTTTTTCAGGCTCGATGCACCCAGCTGCACCCATTACGGGCTCCAAGAAAACTGCTGCTACGTCATGTGATTTTAGAGTCTTTTCAAGCGATTCAACATCATTGAAGGGCACTACGAGCGTGTACTTGTATACGTCTTCGAGTAGACCCGCCGATTCCGGTTGTCTATACGGATAAGTAACGCCTACGTGGAGCACGTCCACTCCACCATGCCATCCACCTTCCATTTTGACTATATACTTTTTCTTGGTATATGCCCTAGCTAACCTTACAGCGTACATGTTAGCCTCAGAACCGCTATTAGTGAACCTTAGCATTTCAACCCCTGGAAGGACCCTTCTAAGTAGCTCCAAGTACTCGAGTACATAGGGGTGTTCGAAGCCTAGGTGGGTTCCGATGTCGAGAGCTTCCTTGACGGCTCCTAGCACGACATCTGACAAATGTCCGAGCACGTGGGCTCCGTGGCCCATCCAGTAGTCGATATACTCGTTGCCGTCTACGTCCCACACCCTTGTACCTTTCGCCTTAACTATGTATGGTGGGTACGGGGAAAAGTACCGTATAGAGTACGTTACTCCGCCTGGCGTTAGCTTTGCTGCCTTACTGTACAGTTCTCTACTCTTCTTCGTTTTACTGAAGTAGTCTAGTTCAACCTTTTTAACCCATTCTTCTAGCTTCTCGTCGAGTGTGCTCATCGGCTTCACACCGAGAAGCGGATCTTAAATGGTAAGAGTTCTGTCATAAGCCTCAGACCGGGTGGTAAGTAAGGAGCCTTCTCCGCTACGTTGAGAACGACGGTAACCGTTCCGAGATCTCCCGGGGTACCAGTACTTCTCCACGTTGTGGTGTAATCCTTACCTTCAATTACTATTTCTTCATACTCTGGTGCACCAGCATACGCGTGAAACTCCAACCTGATGACCTCTCTGTCTTTAATGTAGCCTACTCCATACCCAGTTATACCCTTATTGAAGCCCCTCTCCACGCGGATACCGGCAGATTCTATGGTTTCCTCTGCGGGAACGGGGCTTTGCCGCTCTTCAACCCGCGTAAGCTCCAAGTCCCCTGCGTAGGCTATCAAGTAGACTGACTCGGCATAGCCGACGTGGCCCGTAATCTCCCCTTTCAGTAACTTTTGCCTTACTAGTTCGGGGTCTTCACCTAGACCTATTTTCTTCCTAAATGGTTCCCTCCGCTTAGCCGCGTCGAGACTCCTAACAGCCCTTATCCTCTTAACCGAGGTGACCGCGGATGACAGCGTTACCACTAAGGTGTCTAGGAGGAACCCCGGATTTATGCCTGTACCGATGACCACTACACCGTACATTCTAGCAAGCTCGTCCAGCTTCTTGGCCAGGACGGGATACCGGTAATAGGGGTATGCAAGGGTCTCTGATGTTGAAACGACATTAACTCCTCTCTCAATGATGCTGACTACCTGGTCGAATACCCTGTCAAGGTATGAACCGGTAGCGTGGACGACTACATCGGCGTTTTCCAGCCCCGCAAGAGAGCTGGAGACGTTAACTCCGAGCCTACCAATTCCGGCGACCTCGCCGGCGTCCTTACCGACTACCTTCTCGTCAATATCTACCACGGAGACTACTTCATGTCCGCGCTCAACGGCCAGTTTAAGTACTAGTCTACCGATAGCCCCGAAACCACATATTCCAAGCCTCAAATGCTTCACCGGGTAGTAGTAATCTCCGCGGGAGTATAAATAAAAACTTGGCGCATTAAAGCTGCGTGCTTACATCACTCTTCGCTGTGTACTATCTTCTCGTATAGGCGTACAATGGTGAACAGCACCGCAAACCCTACTAGCAATATTACCAGTGGTCTGAACACCAACTCGCCCCTTACTTGGAGCTCGCCGGCTCTGTGCACTACCTCGACGCGGCCGGCCTCCATGGTGCCAAATACCAACTCAAGCACTATTAGTAGGCCTAGAAGGGATGAGAGCGCATCGAATACTATGCCTATTTGGGGCTTAACGTTGGATGACGTGGTGTTTAGGGCTACGAAAACACCGAAAATAACGGCAACCTCCAAAGGCTTTACCGGCGTCACGGGAACCTTCAAGTAGTCTGTAAGTATGAGAAGTGGAATTCTGAAGTATACGAGGTACTCTACAAATCCCCGTATAACCCCTAGGATAACGTTTAAAACTATTTTCTTAAGCACCCGATCACCTGTACTCCAACACCACTCTGTAGAGCCCCCCGATCTTAAATTCCACCTTCACGATGCCCACTTCGAGATCACCACGGGAAAGCACCACTTCCTTTACTACTTTACCCGCCTTGACCTCCTCGATGCCGATCTCCCGATCGCTGAGCTGGATCTTGAGGTCTTTTAACGGCACTTCCGAGCAGTAGTTGACTTCCAGGACCGCTTTAATGGTATCTTCGCTCACCTGCCCTAGAGGCCTTATTTCGAGCCCAATGCACTCCGGGTTTTCGAGTACGTCGTGTATAAAGAGCACAAATGGAGCTACGAACAACACCAGCACGGATACTAGTGCAATTACCAGTGCGTACTTTAAGGTGGCAAACACCTTAACTACCCTGTTTGCTAGGTGGGGACTCTACCTTAAACGACTGGATACCATACCTTAACAGTACGCTACCAGCCCACACAATTACTCCGAGGAAGCCCAGTCTCACCGCTATTTCCACGAGGGCATTTATAAGCCGTGTAATGGACTCCTCTAGTGACCCGTAAATCGAGGGTAGTGTGTAGTTGTAAAACGAGTAGTATGCAGTTATGACAGCCAGTATTACTATGATCGTGCCGGCCGCTACGAGCGCTATGCCTATGTACCTGTGTACGGGCTTATCAGGCGACAAGGCGACCTCCGACTAGTACGTACTAGACATGAGTTAATATACCTTGCACCGCCATTACGAGGGGGCTAAGAGACCAGGTCCAAGAGCTTTTTAACGGCGTCAGGAGCGGTCTTGCCCAGAAGCCTGATCATCGCTTCTTTGCCGACGTCTCCCACGTCATATATAGCGTCTGGTGTTTTCGTGGCCTTGCTAAATGCTTCTCTAACTATCCAGGGTATGCTCGCACCTTCAACCCTCCTAATTTCCTCCGGTTCCAGCCTTCTATCTACGAACACGACTACATAGCCCTTCGCGATCGCCTTTTCTACGAGTTCCTTACTGTACTTAACGTTAACGGCCGCCCTTATTTCGGGGTCGTACTTCATTACTTCGAGGACCAGCCTAGCTACGTGACTCGATGCACCGAACTCTACCGGCCCTACAGCTACTAGTTTCTTACCCGCTTTGACTATTCTACCAACCACTCCTGCTACATCGTCTACGCTACTAGCATATTTACTATCAATGGCCTCCACCACGTTCAACCCGACTTCTGGCACGTGTTGGAGAACCGTGCCGGAATTCTTAAGGAGAAGTTCAACTGCTTCTTTAACCTCATTGAGAACCCTGTACTTCTCCGCTGGTATTTCAAGCCATGCCACCGGGTTTACCGGGCAGTGCCCTCTCCCGACTCTTACCCCGTAGCGTATCGCGTGGGTAATAAAGTCTTTCGCCTTGGCCACAGACTCCACGACATTAAGGCCCTTAGCCAAGTACGCCGTTATTGCCGCGGAGTAGCTGCACCCACCTCCGTGATGGCAACCCTCAACCCTCTCGGACTCGAAACGGTAATACCTTCCACGGTAGTAGAGGACATCTACTACCTTACCCCCTTCTAAGTGGCCTCCCTTAACCACGACTGCTTCGGGACCGTACTTCTCCGCCACGATCTTAGCCGCTCTTTCCATGTCCTCCACAGAGCGCACCTTCATGCCACTGAGCACTTCAGCCTCGGGTATGTTCGGGGTGACAACCCTTGCTAGCGGTAGTATTTCCTTTACGAGAGCTTCCACGGCTTCTTCCTTGAGCAGTCTCGCACCTGACTTAGCGACCATTACGGGGTCCACTACGAGCGGTATGCTGTACTCGCGCACGGCTCTCGCCACGTGATTTATTATGTCGCTGTTACTGAGCATCCCCGTCTTCGCAGCGTGTACGCCTATGTCCTCAACCACCACTCTTATCTGCTCGTAGACAAACCACCCTGGAAGGTCGTGTATTGCAGTTACTTCGCGCGTGTTCTGCGCCGTTAAACTAGTAATTGCCGTGGTCCCGTAAACTCCGAGCGCGCTGAAGGTCTTGAGGTCTGCTTGTATACCGGCGCCTCCACCCGAATCACTGCCCGCAATAGTCATTGCAACGGGCATCCTACGCGTAGGCGCCACCTGCCAAGAATTATATCGCCTGGAACTAAATATCCTATTTTGTGGTAAAATTGATTACTTGTAAAGAGCTCGTGGAGCTCTTAAACGTGGCACGAAACATAGGGATTGAATTTAGGGAATTTCTCGGTGTTAGCCTGCTACTGAAGGAAGGCTACGGTAGAGTCGCCATAGCCAAGAGACTCAAATTCCGGGAGAGGCTAGTGAGGGGGGTTATTGAGGGCTTGAAGAAAAACGGCATTGAGGAGCTCGTGGTTAGGACTATTGGAATGCTTAGTAGAGCGCTCATCAACGCACCCTGGTTAGGCTGTAAACCAGTTGTTTATGGCAACATCGACGAAGAGCTACTTGGCCGCGTGTTAACCCATATCGTATCCATGAGAGACTACATCGTAATAAACTCCGGAAATCCCGACAAAGTCGAGGTCATAGGGGTTTTGAGGTCCAGTGTACTGGAGTACCCTGGACTTCCACAAGAACTACTACAGCCGTACGTTAAAGTAGCAAGGCTTGTAGGGGCCGCCAACGGCATCCTCGTTTGCTGGAAGGACTACGTTGATTACTTCGATGACGCGGTTTTCCTGGCATCACTCACCAACATGTGCTTTAAGAGCACTATACAGCGGTAGTAGTACTACGCGGTCACCGAGCTCCACCCTAGTAAACCCAATACCGTAAGCTTTTTCTAGGAAGGTGGCGTTATTTATCAAGTCCTCGTATGGGCCCGAGTAAAGTAGTTTCCCGTGCGAAAGCACTATGAAGTAGTCGCAAGTATGGAACGCGAAGATCGGGTCATGCGTGGATAGTACTACCGTGGACCCCTCCGAGAGCTTCTTCAAGTAGAGGGAAAGCCACGGCTTCAAAGCAACGTCAAGGTGGCTATCAGGCTCGTCAAGTAGCAAAATCCGCGGCCTCCTCACCAGCGCGGACGCCAGCACTACTCTTTGGAGCTCGCCGGAGCTGAGCTCGCCGATTCTTCTCGTGAGCAAGTGCTCGATGCCGAGCGATCGTGAGACTTCGTAGATGCCCTCAAGGTCTTCTTCGCTGTCAGCTAAACCACGGGAAATGGGGTACCTGGATGTTAAAAGCACATCTATTACCCTAACACCCAGGAGCTCATTCACACTCACGTGCGACGTATAAGCCAAGATCCTCCTCAAGGCTTTGCCCAGCTCGCTGATATCCCTACCTTCTATGAAGATCGCGCCGTCGTATTCTACTAGCCTAGCTATTGCTTTAAGTAACGTTGTCTTCCCAGCCGCGTTGGGACCTACGATGCACGTGGTTGTTCTCTGCGGAATCTCCACGGAAACGTCGCTAATGGCCTCGATGCGGGAAGGTCTATACGTTACTCTGAGCGCTTTCGTTGAAATCACAGCTTACCCCTTTTAAACCTCTTAACGATAAGGAGCAGGAAGAAGGGTGCCCCGAAAACCGATACGATAGCGCCCGCCGGTACCTCGCCCATAACCGGCGTCGTAACGGCTCTGGAAAACGCGTCGGCCACGTACAGTATGGACGCGCCAATAGTAGCTGCCACGGGTACGACCACCCGGTTATCGCTTGTTCTGAGTAGGAGCCTGGAGATGTGGGGAGCAACGATACCGGTAAACCCTATAAGGCCAAATAATGAAACAAGTACGCTCGCCGAGGTCCCCGAGGTAATGGATGCTACTAATCTAGTAAGCTTGGGGTTTACGCCTAGCTGAGCTGCGTACTCGTCACCGAGTAGTAAGGCATTGAGCCTCCTAGATAGCACGAAGTGAGTGGCATATGTGAGTATAAATGCTGCGGCGACATAGACGAGCTTATCCCGCGTGGCAAGGATGAAGCTACCAACAAGCATTAAACTAGCATAGGGATACCTCGTTAGAGCATAGTACGATAACAGCGCCGAGAGGCCCGAGAAAAGGCTCGTAATGCCTATGCCCGAGAGCACGTATGCCACATCGCTACCGGAAATCCTTTCAGCCACGATTACCGTGAGCGCGAGCGCGAATAGCCCGCCCATGGCAGCCGATAATGCCACTATTAACGGCCTGTACTCGTACAGTATTACTGTAAGGTATAGCGCGAATAAAGCTCCACTGCCCACACCCAGAATGTAATGGTCGATTAATGGATTTCTAAGCGTTGACTGCAGGAAGCAACCAGCTATTGCGAGAGCGCTACCCGCCATTAACGTGTAGAGTGTCCTGTAGAACCTGTATTCTGCGAGGTAGCCCCCAACGCCCTGGCCGGTGTTTACTACGTGTGTGAGCGCGCAAGTACAGGTGATCATTATTAGAGGGAGCGCAGAAAAAAAGAACAGTGCTTTGCGGTTAACGAGCAAGCTCTTACCTCTTCTTCCTTAAACCAACGTAATACCCTATTACTCCACTAACCAGGGCTACTAACGGCGCCGCCACGTATAGCTCTAAGGGTGCACTAGTTACTAGTGGGGCTTGTTGAGGGGTTCTCGGGGTTGTCGTGGTCCTATTTGCTAGTCCTTGAACTAGTGCATGATATATTACTTGGGGTGCATACGCGAGTAGCGGTCCCGGCCTCATTAGTACATCTACCTCAGTTGTGTTCAGTAGCACTAGGGGCTTGCCCAGCTGAGGTAGCCCCGACTGTTCTACCGCTTCCTGCGACGCGTAAGGACAGGCCACTATCACTATGTCGGGGTTCCACTCGGTAATCGCCTCGATGCCTACAACGCTCCAGCCAATTGTTACCGCCGCGTTCACTAGCCCGAGCCTCGCGAGCAGGTCATCTATAAATGTTGCCTTACCAGCAACCCATATTCCCTGCCAGAAGTCTATTACTATGAGTACCTTTACGCCTTCATAACCCTTGAGCAGCTCCTTTCCGCTCTGTAGTGTAGACTCTATCGACCTGATGAGGTTTTCGGCTTCACCGGTCTTGTTGAAGATCAAGCCAACGGTGTATATGTCGTTGTATACGTCGTTAATGCTCCTGGCCGATCCGAGGTACACGACCGTTAAGTTGTACGCTTCAAACGCTTCAAGTAGTTGCCTGTGAGCCCCCCTATCAGCCAGTATGAGGTCTGGATTTAACTCTAGGATTTTTTCAACACTTATGGTGCTCCACCAGTAACCGCCGACTTCAACTACGCCGCGCGACTTCAATCTTTCCCCAATATCCATGTACCAGCTACTAAGGGAGAAGCTATCGGCCCCTACAACGCTACTTTCCACGCCTAGCGATGCCAGTATTTCCGTTATAGATGGTGCTAGCGAAACCACTCTACGAGGATAGGCCGTTAACGTAACGCTACGCCCTAAGGCATCGATTACCTGCTGCTCGGCAAGTGCCGGTAAACCACTTAGAACTACGAAAATCGCCATGAAGAGGCACATTTGCTTGGACAAGTTGTCCAACGTATCACCGGGTGTGAGTATTACCGAGCTGGGTTTATAAACTTATACCCCGGGGCTGGAGCTACGCGAGACGCGACTTCTTGATACTACTTGACGTCAAAGGAGAGTACAAGGGTACCCTTATCGAAGAGCAATAGTGCCTGGTATGTTTTACCGGTGGTGAAGTATGCGCGGGGAATGTCTACTACCACGTGCGCGGTGGCCCCTGAAAGCAGTACCTTGCCGTTTACTAAACCATATATAGTCGCGCTCTGCACTACTTCACCGTGACTATTTATCACCGCCGTTGAAGAAGAGTTTACTACTAGGGTTTCCCCTTCAGCATAGATACGCATTTGTACCAGCTCCACGGGTTCTCCCCGTTCATTACTAACAGTTATCACTAACCTCATCCACTGGGTGGAGTTGTAGGCTACACTATAGACTTCAACACCACCGTTAAGTACTGGCACCTTCCTCAGCTCGCTGATCACGTGTAAATATAGGAAAAGCGATGCTGATACCACGACGAGAAACGCAACACTCGCTATGGTAACGAGCACTGGGTATTCAAGTCCCACCACGACCACTCTTCATCATTTAAATCTCCACCTACTAGACTTATATACGTGCTCGTAGCCCGGGCAAACCCACGTCATGGCAGTTCACCGCGTAGCTTCTCCCTTGACATGATCGATACCAAGAAGGTAGCGGTCGCTCCTGACCATTTAAGATCAGTAGTGAGTTGTCTGGTGACTTTCATTTTTTACTTGAACGCGCCTTGTGCTTACTACTAACTTCTCATCGCGCTTGATCCGCTACACTGCGAACTCTACCGTAGCTTTGAAGCTGTTTTAGTTAGAGCGAAGAAAAAATAGGGCTTCTACTTAGGCCACACAATGCTCGCCGTAAACGAGTACGTGCCGAGATCCGTGAGGATCGCGCCGTCGACTGCCAGGGTGCCGGGAGGTATAGGCCTATTGACTGAGTTCACCTCTACAAGGATGTCTACTGAGCTTCCCGCCACTACTTTCGAGGAATTGTTGCTGTTAAAGTAGGGTGTTACGACCTGTTTAATCGTGACGTCTGCGTTGCCTACGTTCTTGACGGACAGCACGAGCGCGCCTTTTACACAATTACCGCCATCATCTAGTTCCTCGCATATGAATGTCGGCATACCCAGTACTTGTAATACGCCTGCCCTGCCCGCTTGTGGCGCGAACCACCAAAACCACGCAAGTAACACCAGTCCAGCGGCTATGATGCCAATGGTAACTATTATTGCTAGCACAGGTGCGCTTAGGTCTCCTCTCATCCTCCCCATCCATACCACCCATTTTCATATTTATATTTAGGTCTTTATAAATATTTACAACATTTACAACATATACTAAGGCGCTTGAACGGGTCCTCGAGCCCGCGAAATACCCTCCTGAAAGAGTCCCAGTAGCATCTTGCCGCGATTATTTAAATGTCCTGGCAGGCCACCCATTAGCCAAAACTCTAACGAGGGAAGGTAATACCAAGACTTATATACTGTAAAGGCATTAAGATACTTGTGTAAACGGGCTTACCGGTGATGCCTGTGATTCCGTCAACACCTCATAATGTAATGTACTCACCATGATATCGGTGTTCACATGAATGTCGGGGACTTATCTACCCTAAAGTCCCACTTACAGGAATTCCTGGTAAAGAAGGTTCCCGGCATGTTGAGCTTCCTAAACATGCTTTGTACGCTGATACACAGGGTAGACTGCATAACCCTCTTCTTAACGTCTCCCAGTAAGCTCTACTTAGTTATACTAACCCATTACCGCGGAGACACCGTTACAGCTGATTACACATTCACGTTAATGTTCTTAAACCCACTAGTCGCTTACTTAAAGGCACCTGAACTAGCACAACAACTACTAGAGTACGTAAAGACGGGCAGAGATAACGAGTTCATTGAAATCGTGATGAAAGTCTTGGTTAAAGGGGTGTCAGCTTGACTCACACTAACCGGTTCTCGGCAGATACCACCACTTTAAACCCTCCTATAACAGTTATTAAGGAGCCCCTGTTTTTTGAGGGGTGAGTAAGTGGGTTAAAGGTAAAAGGTAATTAGTTTATGTATTACTCATTGGTAGCGATATCTAGAAGGTGCAGGGTGTTCGGCACGTGAGTAGCCACTTTGAAGAAAAGACGTTTACTACTGGGATAGAGAGCTTAGATAGGCTTATCGGTGCTATACGCGCACCCTACACTATTCTCGTAGCCGGGCATCCAGGCGCGGGGAAGACCACTCTCGCGTCAACTATATGCTACCACAATGCCCTCAAGGGGAGGAAGTGTCTGTACGTAACGTTTTACGAGGACAAGGACAAGCTTTATAGTTACATGAAGAAGCTTGGAATGCCGCTTTCGGAGGTTGAATCCAAGGGGTTAATGAGGTTTCTCAAGCTCCCCGCCATCCACGACGTTGACAGCGTAGTAGATGTGCTAAACAAGAACGTCATAGAAGGCTTTGACTTAATAGTAATAGACTCGATAACCGTGCTCCTAGAAGCCGTGAAGGACCACACGGAAAAGAGGGCCTGGCTACTAAACTACTTTTACCAGCTACCTATACTAGTTAACGGGCTACTAGTACTCGTATCCGAACTACCATTCGGAGAGGAAAGGCTGGGGCTGGGCTCAATAGAGTTCGTCGTTGACGCGATACTAATACTAAAGCACAGAGTGGAAGACCGCTTGTTGTTGAGGTTGCTAGAAATAAGGAAAGCCCGCGGTGCGCCAATACACGTAGCTGAAGTACCATTTACAATAGCTGAAGGTAGGGGTCTACTAGTATACACGCAACCAGTGCTAGAGGAGCTACCCCCCGAAAGGGAAGCAATCGAGCTGACGTGTAGTGCGTTGAGGAGCCGAGTTGGACACGTCCACAAAGACTTCTTCATAAACATATTCTACCCGCCCGAGACCGTTTACGGTGAAAGGGCCTTGATAATGCTACTAGCTCAAGCAATTAAGTACAACCTAAAAATACTCGTTGTAAGCTACATTTCATCACCAGAACTATTGAGGGAGCTACTTCTATGGATTCTCGAAGAGCGCGGACTCAGCCGCGATGTCGTAGAGAAGGTTATCGATAGGTACCTAGTTTTCAGGGGAATAAACCCGTTTGCCTACAACGTGCACGAACTCGTAATGAAAGAACTAGCGCTGGTGGAGGAGGTTAAACCGGATATAGTGGTGTTTCACGGCGTGCAGGTAGTGGAAGTCCCCATCTACCACTTTAAGGAACTGTACAAGCAGGTACTTTACCTCAAGTCAAGAGGTATAGGCATTGTTAGGGTGGGTAGCTGTATAAACGACGTAGTCTGCGACAGCGTAGCATCTATAGCCGATTTAACGCTCAAAGTGAAACGAGAATACAGGGAAAAACACGTAGACACCAGAGTGATAGTGCTCAGGAGATTTCACCCACCATCAATAATAACTGGTGAGGAGGACTTAGAGTGCTTCGAGGAGAACATTAACACGATAGTACAAGAGGTCTCCAAGCAGGCTTAGAACGGTGTAATAGTTAACAGGTACTTGGATACCGTGTAGAGGACTAGCATCGACACCAACGCTCTATAGCAGTACACCACCGACCCGCCTCGGACCTTACCTACGAATAGTGAAGTGAAGAGCAGGGATAGGAGGGACAGCGTGCTGAGCAGGCCGTATATCCTTGGATCATAAGCAAACACTATCGTGGAGGCCCCCAGAGGCCCCGCTACCCGGATTAAACCGGCTATGTACTCGTAGACCTTGTCAATGAACGCTAAGAACCCGCCAATTACTGCCGAGAGCCCCACCATCAATACTTCGAGCGTCCTGGCTAGGCTCTTTACCCTCGAGAAAAGCACGTTAAGCCTTTCATAGCTAGAAGAAAAGGCCCGCATCATGTCAGGGGTAGATCCGAGCCTCAGCATTACAACCAGGGTCTCTATGAACGATGCGTGGTACGTGCTCGGGGCTCTGGATATTATGGCTTTTTTAAGGGGCTCAGACAGGTATCCAGCCAGTATGCTCCTAGTAAGCCTTACTACCCCCTTGCTGTACTTTCTCGAAGACCTCTCTAAGACCAGTGCAATGTTTTCACCGGTAGTTGCCGCCAAGGATACGGCATCAGACGCCATTCTAACGAATGCGTCGTACAGGCCTACACGTCTTAGAGCCCTTTCCGCGACTATGAGGGGAGGAGTTAGTAAACCCAGCACTATGAGTGAAAGCGTGTACTCACTTAGCTGAGGGAGTTGCACCGGTGCCTCAGCCACGTGAGAAAACATTGCGTAGATCAGCAGTGCGAATGAGGCGCCTAGGGAAACCGCCGAAACGGCTAAGAGTGTGCCGGGCGGCCTCATAACCAGGCTTGAGGGGTAGAAACTGGTGATGAGGGCGTAGAGCAGGAAGAAGAGGAAGCACTGCATACTGAGCGTCAAGCCGAGTACAGCCAGCAAGTTACCGCCTATTACGGGTACCAAGGCTGCTACTATCACCGGGATGAAGAGGTACGCGAAAAGCGCCGAGCCCACTATTATAGTAAACTTCTCGGAAAGGCCGGCCACCTTGGACTCGAACCACGAGTATACGCTGTCAAAAACCCTTTCCACCACGTTCCTCACATCGCTCATGGATATGGCCGCGAGCACGACTCTCCTAAAGAGCTCCCTGATTTTCTCGGAGGGGTGATTGGTGCAGACCATGTCCATTGCCGATAAGAAGGATACGGATGTTAAGGTAGCCACCTTCCTCGCGAACCTGACCTCTCTTGCGGATGCTGGTAGCGCAGTACTACCCTCTATAACAGTGAACATGTCGTATAGCGGTAGCTTCAACGACGCCATTACCCGAAAGAGTATGAGCAGGTACGGTAGTTCCACTTCAATATCGGTTTTCCTCTGAGAAGCCCATAAACCAACTAAGATTCTAGGCATGAAGTAGAGGAAGAGAGAGGTCGTGGTAGCGATTAACGCCAATATGATGAACTCCACTCTAGGGTGGGAGACGAGCGTGCACGTTACAGCGTGGCTTGTGAACAGCAGGGTAAGTGCTATCGAGAGCTGGAAGAAAAACCTAGAAGCCCTTAAACCGCGCGAGCTAAGCCCCTTACCAGTTCTTAGCAGGTTCTCGACCATTAGCCTGCGGTTTTGTTCTTCGAACTTCTCAAATATGGATGAACCGGCTAGGAGTGCTAGGAGCGCAGGTGCTGGAGACGCATAGACAGCTATGTGGTATAGTCCGGTGGTGCTAACTAGTACAAGGTAGATTACGAGCACCGGTACGGTTGCGATCATGCTAAGCATAAGGGGGCTATCTACGCCTTTGGACGTGGCAACTACCACCCGCATCTCCCACGTGAATTGCTAGTTTAAGTGGTAAGCGGTGCTACCACACCTCCACAATGCTTATGCATGCTACCAGCTAATAACCATGTTTATCGAGCTGGTTGGGGGCATATTCCTCACGCGTGAGTGTACGAGCGGAGCTTCCCCTCCAGCCTTCTGTACAGGATTTCTGGTAGTTCCTTGTATGTGGGTGTTTCAAGCGTGGGATCCTTTTCCAGCGCCTCTCTATAGGTCTCTTTAATGGTTTCCACCATTGCCTGGTACTCTCTTTCAAGGACCTCTTTTGGTACCCTGTGAGCAAGGACTATTCTATCGATGAACCTAAATGCTCTTATTGGGTTCTCTATTTGCGTGTTCATGACGATCTTGTCGGTTTTCGGATCATAAATGAACAGGGGCACCGTGATGTTCTCTTCCACGATATGAACTTCATGTCTAAAAGTCCGCTTACCGCCCCTTTCAAATACGTTTGTTTTAACGAACACGTTAAGAAGCTTTAGGACTTGCGGATCCACGGATATCGGTGGCGATACCAGCCTGAGAAGGGCGGCTTCAGGGCTTTCCGCGTGAAAAGTTGTATTGTGCGTCACTATTAGTCCACCCGATATGGTGTACATGTGGGGAGCGGGCACTTCCACATCGTAGAGGGCCGAGTCCTTTTCAACTACTTCTATTTTTTCGACGGGGTATAACAGGTAGTTTCCATTATCCGTTACCTTCGAATGGTCCCTAGACTTTCCTCTAACCCCCATTACTCGTAAAAACCTCTCTTTACCCCTAGTAATTCTAATCACGTACGTTGCCCTGTTACCTCTTCCATTTAACCCCTTACCGCTACTGGCCACCTTGACGCCGGCATCAATTCCAAGGGATCTAAGCACTACAACCAGGGATTCCGCTAACTTCCTGTTAGGAGCCTTGGCTATCGTTCTAAAGCGCCCTTTTCCATCTCTAAGTACTAATCCGCAACCCTCCCAAAATCCCTTTATCAAGCCCTCTCTAAATCCTTCAGGCGCCCTCAATGCCAAGTCTAGTGGAATCGACCTCTCACCGTACCTCGTCCTGCCTTCAAGCACCTCGTACACCAGTGTTGCAAAGATCTTTGAACCGACCACCACTTTCAAGCCCCTCGCGCTACTGGTCTTCTCTATCCTTACGGCTTCCCGCCTCACTCCCACCTCTTCGAGGCTTCTCGTAATCCTCCTCGCGCTATTTTCGCCGATCTTCGCACGGAACACTATTTCGTTGGGAAGCCCATCCCCTGGATCGTACCTCATCGTGCCGCGTGCTAGGAACAAGCCTATCAGGTACCCAAGCCGCCTTGATAGCGGTATTCTGTAGGGTAGCTTGCACTTACCTCTAGTTCCGAACGTTACTGCTGAGCCTTCTAAGTCCTCTCTAGAAACGACGTTAACCTTTACGAGCTCTAATGCCTTAGCCGCCGGTACCGCTGAACCCCGTAACCAGCTGTACGCCCTGTGATAGGGTACCCCGGCTACTTTGCTGATCCTGGGGGCGCCCACCTTCTTCAACGGGCCGGAAAGCCCGTGTACGTAGAGCCTGTTAACGTACTTCTTAAGCACACTAAAAACGTCTATGCTCGTCAACGCACTTCCTGAGGGTATCGGCGGCAGGTACTTCACGGCCACCAGGAGATCTCCGGGCTCCAGTTCTTTGGCCTTCTTACATGCAAGCCCATTGTTCTTGTAGATCACCACTAAGTGGTCTTCGTGCACCTCGTGTACCACTCCCCCCGTACTCGTTATTCTCACAAAGCGGTTACTTCCGTTTTTAACGACTGTCCCGCTAACCTCCACCCATTCGGGCCTGCCTTCTCGATTCAGCGCAATTACCTTTACACTCCTATACTTACCCACCTGCACTCCACTCACCACGGCACCTACCTCATAGAGGTCGACCTTCCCATCAACCATCATCAGTACTAGCTGATCTCCGGGTAGGCACACCGCGCCATGCCCTAGTAGTATTGCGTGCGCCCATTCGCGGGCTTCTTCGCCACGTATTTCACCGACTATTACGTAGTCTACAGACAGCCTCACGCCGGTCTTTATCAGGTCGAAATACGTTATTTTGTATTCTCCAAACTCTCTCGTGGTTGTCCTCGTCCAGTACTTTACGGGTATTCTAAACTCCGGCGTATCTTCGGCAGTTAAGACTCTTGATTCCGGGGGTACAAGCGCCATTAATGCGGCGGCTACCGTTGTTTTACCGCTCATTAGCTCGCCAACTATTATTATTGGAACCTTGTATTTCACCATCAGCCAGAGGAAGGCCGCTTCTTCGATGCTCAGCGTACCGAAGTGTATGAGCTTTAGTATCGTCCACGGGTTTTCGGGCAACTTCCTTATGTCGATCGTCATATCACGCCTCATGGTGACGTCGGACATGTATACGAGCGAAACTCGTGCCTCGTATCGTGGCTCGATAAAACTCGCAAGTGGTAGTGCTTCTGAGAGAGGTTTACCGGCAGCTGCAGCGAGCCTCATGGCCAGCTCCTTGGCTTCTTCGGACGAGAACGCCAGGTTCGTGTACAGCCTGCCATAAAACCTGTGCAATACCTGTGCGGGCCTCCCCACCATTACGTGCACGTTCACTATGTCGGGGTCCATGAAGAAGGGTTCGAGGAAGCCGTAACCGGTAAACTGCCTCTCCACCACGTGCCTCAATTTAGGGTCTTTTATTTTGCCGATTCTCTCAACAAGGGATTCGTCACCTACAATAATGTTATAGAGCTCCTTTTCCAGCCTTGAGACCTCCTTTAACAGCTTCGGATCTGCCGCGACGACATCGTACACTATATAAGTGTCATTAGTTATGCAAACGTGGTACAGCGGCTCTCCACCACGCGGAATTGCGTACTGCTCAATACACTTAAACTCCCCTTTAGGCTTCTCCAGGAGACGTAGTTTAACCTCGATCTTGGCCGCCAATACGCACCGACCCTCTCACCCTAGTGGAATACTGTCATCGCTCCTCGCGAGCCGCCTTGAAGCCTCCAGATAATACTATGTCTCATCAGACCCATAATAATCCTAACCGGGGACGATGCCTATGACTTTACACGTTCCTACACGTAGACACGCGTAGAATTATAGTTAATAAAAAGCTAATGCATAGTTAGGTAGGAGGTGTCTACTATTCCTGGCTCAAAGTCGTCCAGCCGGTTTTCAAGGTGTTCTTGGTACCCTGAAAGGTCTAATAAACCGTGCCCACTCATGTTGAATAGTATGATCGCGTTCTCACCTCTTCTCCTAGCTTCGAGCGCGATGCTGATTGCCGCTTTGACGGCGTGGGCTGATTCAGGCGCGGGCACAACGCCTTCGAGCTTTGCAAATAGCTGTGCAGCCTGAAAGACTTCTCTCTGCCCGTAAGCCACAGGCCTAACGATGCCATTTTTAACTAGTAAGGCTAGCGTAGGTGCAATGCCGTGGTACCTTAGCCCGCCGGCGTGTATTGGTGGGGGAACGTACTTGTGCCCTAGCGTGTACATTTTAAGTAGTGGGGTCAGGCCTGCAGTGTCACCGTGATCGTAGGTGTACACGCCCCTAGTCATTGAGGGTACCGCTTTAGGTTCTACCGCTATGAATTTTGTACTCTCCTTCCTCTTCATTACTAGTGCTTCGTGGTATAGCGGGTAAGCCAGTCCTGCAAAGTTACTTCCACCACCTACGCAACCCACCACGTAGTCCGGCAGGTCTTCGCCTAGTAGTTCAAGCTGTTTCAAAGCCTCTAGTCCTATAACTGTTTGGTGTAAAAGAACATGGTTTAGTACTGATCCGAGGCTATACTTCGTCCTCGGGTTACTGGTGGCATCTTCTATAGCCTCGCTGATGGCTATGCCCAGAGATCCCGGGTGGTCAGGATCTTCTTTTAACACCCTGCGCCCGAACTCCGTGTAGTGGCTGGGACTGGGTACGACCTCGGCGCCGTAGAGCTGCATTAGTACTCTCCTATAAGGCTTTTGATTATAGCTGGCTTTCACCATGTAGACTCTGATCCTCAGGCCGAACAGGGCTCCTGCCAATGCTAACGCGGAACCCCACTGCCCCGCACCGGTCTCGGTTACCAGCCTTTCCACGCCCTCAGCCGCGTTAAAGTATGCTTGGGCAACAGCGGTGTTTACCTTGTGCGACCCCGTTGGCAGAACTCCTTCGTACTTGTAGTATATCTTTGCCGGCGTTTTCAGGTACTCTTCAAGCCTCCGAGCCCTGAGCAGCGGTGTCGGCCTACCGAGCTCTACGTAGAGTTCTCTCAACTCACCAGGTATTTCGACGAATCTCTCAGTGGAGAACTCCTGTTCAATGAGCTTTTTGGGAAATACTGCTTCCAGTTCATGCGGCTTGACGGCCTCTCCACTCGGTTTCAACATTGGTGGTAGTTGTTCAGGAAGGTCGGGGACAACGTTATACCAGTATTTGGGCACTATCTCGGCTAGTTGGGGGGCTCTAGCGTATTTGGGCGTTTTTAAATCCATTGGGACATGGAGGCCACCCCGTGACGCTCTAATCACGATCGGGTTTATAAAGGTTTTCTAGGCTACTCACCGTGGTAGTAGTTTGCTTAAAATATACCTGGCCGAGTCCTCTACATCTAATCCTAGTAGCTTGTCTAGGCTACCGGTTGCTGTCTCCAGCCTTGTAGAGTGGGGTATGTAGCCGAGGTACGTTACTCCAAGCTCCTTGGCATAGTCTACTAGCTTACCGTCTCCCATGTTTTCAACGAAGTACAGGTCAGCGTAACCGCATTCCCTCAGTATGTGGATGACCTTCTTCACCACGCTCATGGAGAGGGGGTTAGGGGTAGACACCACGATAGGCCTGATAACGCCCCGTAGCTTGTATGCCAATTCAAGGTGCTCATCGCCAATACCTGGTGGCGTGTCTACGAAAACGACGTCGAGAACACCCCAGTTCACAGTGGAAAGCACTTCCCACAAGGCGTCGCGCGCGGCACGACCTCTAAGAGCCATGGGCCTGTCGCCGGTATACGCCACTACGGTGAAGTAATGCAGGTTACCAATTCTCAACGGTAGTACCCCGTGGTGTTCACTGTACTTTAAGTGCTCTGGTCTTAGGCCTAGAACCACGTGCGTAGAGGGGTTGACGAGGTCTAGGTCTAGTAACCCCGTTGAGTAACCTAGTTTAGCGGAGTATAGGGCTAGTAAAGTCGTAACGGTCGTCTTACCTACGCCGCCCTTGTTGCTAATGACGGCGTACACTCTGCGCGGCTTCTTAAGGTTCTCGACCGCCTTTAGTACTCTCGGGTCTTCACTCATAACCCTCAACCACCACTCCCGACAAACCACGGCCTTTCACGATCTCGAAGTCTATGCTACGGCAATTAGGGCACTTGAAGTAAGCGTACGCAGCTTCGGGGAGGAAGTGCACTGCTTCGCGAACGGGTTCTTCGACCTCTGACATGTTCAAGCTCCATGTGTACCCGCATATGTGGCACTTGAAAACGGGCTCTTCGTCGACCACCTCAACTTCACCTATTTCCAGCCCATATTCTTTGGAGAGCTCTCTTACCGCGAACACTAGTATGTCCTTGTCTATTGACTGGAGTACTCCGATCTTGACGGCTACCTTCTTAGCCTTCTTAATCCCTCTACTCAAGACGTATAGCACTATCGATTCAGCTAAAGCCCACTCGTGAACCATGAGCGCTACACCAAAGTCTTTTAAGCTTTATCCTCGGTTTTAAACACACGTGGTGTAGGCGATGGCGCGGCAACCTAGGAGTAGCCGCATTGAGGGTTTTTACAAGCTACCCCTCGAGGAGAGGGTGAGAATCGTTAAGGAATGGGCGGACTTAACGGACGACGAAGTGAAGGTACTCCTCAACTTCGGTAACCTCTCCAGGGAGATAGCGGAAAGAATGATTGAAAACGTAATCGGGTGCATGGCGTATCCATTCGCCGTGGCGGTGAACTTTCTCGTAAATGGGAAAGACTACCTCGTCCCAATGGTCATAGAAGAAGCGAGCGTCGTAGCCGCTGCAAGCAATGCCGCGAAAATGCTACGTTACGGAAAGGGCATAATAGCGGAAGCCGGCCCCCAAGAAATGATCGGCCAGGTGCACGTAGTCAACGTAACGGCGCCTTACGCCAAAGTCACCAGGATACTAGAGCGCAAGCAGGAAATACTAGAACATGCAGCGCAGCAGGACCCCACCCTGATCAAGCTTGGCGGGGGTCCACGAGACTTGGAAATCAGAGTCATTGAAACGAGTAAGGGCCCCGTAATAGTGGTTCACCTAGTCGTAGATGTAAGAGATGCCATGGGCGCTAACGCCGTTAATACCATGGTAGAGGCGATCGCGCCCATCTTGGAAAGAATTACAGGGGGGCAGGCGAGGCTTAGAATAATATCAAACCACGCGACAAGGCGAATTGTTAGAGCATGGGCTAGGACACCGGCCGAAAACCTAGGCGGACTTGAAACCGCGAAGAGGATTGAAGAGGCCAGCGTACTGGCGGAAGTAGACCCTTACAGAGCTGTAACGCACAATAAGGGCATTATGAATGGTATCATAGCCGTGGCGCTTGCTACGGCACAAGATCACAGGGCTATCGAAGCGGGCGCACACGCATACGCGTGTAAAGCAGGTGTGTATAAGCCGCTGAGCACCTGGGAGGTGGACGAAGAGGGCTTTCTCAACGGTTACCTCGAACTACCGCTACAAGTAGGTATAGTGGGGGGCGCGACGCGAGTACACCCGGTTGCGAGGATAGCACTGAAAATACTCGGAGTTTCCTCCGCCAAGGAGCTCGCCGAGGTAATGGCGGCCGTCGGCTTAGCGCAAAACCTCGCAGCGCTCAGAGCCCTAGTTACCGAAGGCATTCAAAAGGGTCACATGAGATTACACGCTAGGAACCTAGCAATAATGGCAGGCGCTACCGGAGACCTAGTAGACAGGGTGGCAGAGAGGATGGTTAAGGAAGGTAAAGTGAGGTACGACTACGCCAAGGAGCTCGTAGAAAAAGCACTTCGCGGAGAACCGGTCTGAAGATAATTAAGATAACGCACATCAGTATACGTGACTCTTCTCCCGAGGAAAGCCCAGGCTATGAAGCTCTCGAAGACTATTACCGCGTTCGCGGAGAGCATCGCGGATTTGAAGGAAGTTTTTAAAGGCAATGTAGGGGTAATCGCCCTATCCTGGTTCCTCTTCTCTCTGACGGGCTCGCTAGTGAACCCCTTTTTCGCTAAATACGCTAAGGACTTAGGGGCCTCAGACCTACATGTAGCGGTAATGCGAAGTCTCGGCATGCTTGCCTTGGCCCTCTCGACAATTCCCGGCGGCCTGCTGACAGACTATCTTGGCAGGGTAAAGGTTATATTGATTGGAACGGCGTGCATATCGGTAGCCCAGTTCCTCTACGCGGTGGCACCTGACTGGAGGTTCCTAACAGCCATATTCGTTTTCGACTATGCAGTACACTTCTACCAACCAGCGCTAACAGCAATAGTCATGGATTCCCTGCAACGCGGAGAAGAGTTTAAAGGCTTCCTAGGCCTGAACATCGTGATGGCTATTCCAGGCCTCTTCATGCCGGTCATCGGTGGAGTGCTCTATGACACGCTAGGAGTCACTGGTATTAGACTGGGCTTCGCGCTACAGGGCATTGTATCAATAACGGTATTCGTCATGAGAGCTAAGGCACTGAAAGAGACCTTTAAGCCACGTGATAAAGACCTCGGCAAGATCATCTTCGAGCTGTCCGGCTACCGTGCCGTCTTATTCAGAGCCCTCAAGTTGTACCTTTTTACCTCCATTCTCTGGCAGGTCTCGCTAGGGGTGGCTAACACGTACCTGGCAATATATGTGCTCGACGTACTGGGGTTGTCGAAACCCATGTGGGGGCTTTTAAGCGCGATCTCCACCACGGGTACTATTTGTGCGTCGTTAATTTTGCTGAGAACCAACCCGAGACCTGAGCGCGCCGCACTATACTCGGCTGTTGTGGTTTCCGCGGTACAGATCACACTAGCGTTACCGTACCACGTAAGGCATATGACTATAACCACTGCTACATTGCTCGCCGCGTCGCTGGTAATGGGCCTCGCATCAAACATCTTAAACTCAGCGCTATCCACAATACTGACTAGAACCCTACCAGTTGAAATACGTGGAAGGGCTATAGGTATTCAAAGGCTACTGGATAACTTCGGCGCCTCGGCCGCGTCTTTAGTTGCAGCCACTTTATACCTGGGAGTGGGCTACGCCGAGTCTTTCCTGGTGTCAAGTACTGTGGGGCTACTGAGCTCTCTCTACCTCTACACTATACTGCTAAGAAGGTGGCCGAAAGAGCGAGAGCGCAGACTACGGCTTGAAGAGTGACGATGACCTTAATGGCATCGGTTTCGTAGCACTTACCTTTAAGCTTTATCACGAGCTTTATGACCAGGTGCGTTACGCTATAGGACTTCTCGTAGGGGGGCAGTAAGCTACCATCTGCTTGAACGCGCCCAAAGTTCTCCTTGTACACGCCGTCTAGTAGTCCACGCACGAACAGTACCAGTTCTAGGAAGTAGAGGGCGTAGGAGTAAATGGCGTACTTCTCGAAGTTCCAGTATATCGCTAGCGAGGCGTAGAAAGCCCCAATACCGTAAGTAAAGGAGTTTCCTGGGAACATCTTAGCCGGGTACCGGTTGTAAAGTAAGTAAAATACCGTTATTGAGGAGATCACGGGTAGGGCAACGCAGACGGCATCTAAGTTGCGCCTGACTACCAAAAGTAGCGAAGCAGAGAGTAAAAGAGTTAACCCTTGAAGCGCTTCGAGGCCGTTGTAACCGGCAATCATGTTGAAGGCGTTACTAGCACCCACGACACCGGCCGGTACCACTAGCAGTGAGTACGCTAACCCCAGGTCTAGAGTGCCAATCACAGGTAGCTCGACCACGCTATGGCCGGCCTTAACAGCGACTAGTGGAAGGGATATCGGAAGGGTAAACAACACGCGCTTAATGGGGTTTATACCCCTTTTCCAGCCGAGTATGTCATCGAAGAACCCCAGCAAGCCGGCCATCAGTAGAGTTAAAGCTATTGAAAGCAACGGTATCACATCCACCCTCCTGTCGGTGTAAACCTCTATCGCTATGTAGAGGAGCACTCCGAACCCCGACGACAATACAACCCATATGCCGCCGGCCTCGGCTACCATGCGTTCTCCAGGTTTGTTCATGTCCCTGCCGGCGAAGCCGAGCCTTAAGGCCGCGGTAAGCCACCAGCTCAGTAGAGTCCTAGCTACTATGGCGGAGACGAGCCCTGGCAGTACTAGTTCTAAGCTCATGCCTGCTCTCCTAGCCCTGGTTCATGCCACGGTGTGTTAAAGATGGCATATATTTCCTGGGCACGCTTTTCCCCAATACCTTCGACGCTCATCAACTCATAGGTGGATGCGTTTGCGACGTTCTTGAGGGTTTTGAACCTTGCGAGAAGCCTCCTGGCGAGTGTCGGGCCCACCAGCCCTTCCGTGACGTAGAGTACTCTCTCTTCGATGCTTAAAGGCTTTTTCTCAACCCTCATTTTCACGACCCTCTTCTCCTCAGTTTTACCGAGGTTCTTCGCCTTGGCGATGATCCAGGCTATTGTGGCGTCTTTATGAGGCGTGTACAGTATTGGTATGTTCATGTCGAGCACCAGCGTGTCGATAACGCGCAGAATGCTCTGCACCCTCCAGTTACGGTATTTTTCCAGTTTCTCTAGGGAGCCTTCGATTACTATTAGCGGTCGGTGCCCTTCTTGTAAAGCCGCTTCTTGTAGTAGCTTGCTCTGCTCCCAGATCCTCCCGTCCCTGATGCTGTTAGCGAAATCATCAGCTGTTTTCCTCTCTACTAGTATGCTTTGCTTTCTCCCGGGAGGTGCAAGTAGTAGGAAGTCGCCTGCGGGGAGCTCTTGCACAGCTACCCGTAAGCCCTCTCTCGCGATCTTAACCTTGAATTCGGGGTGCTTAGAGTCCTCCCTGCTATCGATGATTACATCTACCGGCGTCAATAGCTTAACCGCCATTCTAACCACGCTGATCCAATTCCTTGACCATCACGTAAGCGTCTTCAACTCCATAATAACCCTTGATAACCCCTATAACTTGAAAGCCCGCTTTAAGGTACATTTCCAGAGCGGGCTGGTTGCTGGTAGCAACCTCCAGGTAAGCCCTCCTGGCGCCGAGCCCCTTACACTCCGCGAGCGCGCGGTCTAGTAGCGTTGAACCAATACCCATTCTCCTGTACATGCGCCTCACAGCTATGGACACGACGTGGCAGAGCGAGTCTTCGATATCTGCGATAACGTAACCCGCAATGACCCCGCCGCACTCTGCAACTTTGAAGATCGAGCCGCGCTGGTAGTAGTAATTGAAGACTTCTTCACTGTACCTCACACTGGAGTTAAAGCACTCGCTTTCAATTTCCACTATCTCGTTCATGTAGCTTAAATCGAAATCCTTCACGAAGACGTCTCTGCAACTACCTGTTTTCATCGGCGACCACTATATTTCCTTGGGCATGTAATTCTCGACTATGTACCCGGGGTTCTCGCGTAGGAGCTTCATAGCCTGTGGTAAGTACTCCAATACGGTATCGGGCGTAATACCATCTTCTCCCAGGTCTTTCGCGGCAAGGTCTCCTGCAAGCCCGTGCACCAGCGTGCCCATGCGTGCAGCTTCGCCGCAGTCCCTAAGACCTATTCCATAGAGGGCAGCTATGGCACCGTTAAGCACGTCCCCCATGCCTGCCTTAGCCATGCCCGGGTTACCGGTCATATTTACGTATACACGGCCATCTGGATAAGCTATCAATGAGTGTGCTCCTTTCAACACAATGTAGGAGTTTAACTCGATTGATGCCTTCCGAGCATGGTTTACGGGGTCTTCCTGGACCTCACTCACTCCAACCCCCATTAACCTCGAAAACTCGACTAAATGTGGTGTCAGTATGGTGGGGCTCTTTCTCTGCTTAAGAATTTCCGGGTTTTTCGAAATGGCGGTAATGCCATCGCCGTCTATTATGACCGGCTTGTCTACCCCTTCCGCCAGCCTCCTGACGAGTTCTTGTGTTTCTTCGTTTAGGGAGGTGCCTGGGCCTAGTATGACCATGTCCACTCCATGATCTCTCACGATCTCCAGTATTTTCTCGTAGCTCGAAAGCGCGAGCGTGCCCTCCTCGGTCTCGTCCATTGGGTGGTAGACGACCTCACCACACCTGGCTGCTAGCACCGGTATGACGCTTTTAGGCGCAGCCAACCTAGAGTACCCTCCACCCGCTTTCAGGAACGAGTATGAGCTGTAGTATGGTGCACCGTAGTAATACCTAGCACCTGCCACGGAGAGTAGCTTTCCGAAAGCACCCTTATGACCCCATTTAACGCGCTCCGGTAGCGGCACCGGGACATTGAGCTCTACCTTGACTTCCTCGGAGTACAAGAGTTCCGGCGGGTATGAGAGCCTCGACACGTAGAGCTTTCCACAGTAGTGGTAGCCTGGGTAGAGTACGTTACCGTACTTCGGTAGGCCGAAGGTGACGGTGTACGTGGACTTGATCGCAACTCCACGCACCTTGCCGTTGTTACCGTCAATACCCGATGGTATGTCGACGCTTACCACAGTTTTACCGTGCTCGTTGATAAGCTTTATGACGTCTCTGTAGAGCCCTGTAACCTCTCCTTTTAGACCAGTACCGATTAAGCCGACCACGACTACATCGCTTCCCTTAATGGACTCCGCGAGCTTCTCAAGGTCTTCCACCCCCCTAACTACTTCCACTTTAATGCCCATCTTCGTAATTATTTCGTACATTGTCCTGGCGGGTTCGCGATACCTGTTCGGATCTCCTACAATGAACACTTCCACGTTCCCGCCAGTTGCACGGATCCTCCTAGCCGCTACCAAGGCATCACCGCCATTGTTACCTGTCCCAGCTACGACTACGAAGCGCTTTCCACGTACACCTACTTCTAGCATTATAACGGTGTATACTGCTGTACCGGCATCCTCCATTAAGAGCAGTTGGGTTACTCCCTGCTTAGACGCCTCTTCATCGATCTTTCTCATTTCTTCGACACTACAGACCTTAAATGCGCTAAACCCCACCGGATACCCCCTGAACTGTAAACGCTGTACGGGTAAATAATGCATGTTCTTATAAGCTCAGCCACGTTATCACTAACAGGGTGTTAGCGTGGTCTTCGAAAACCCCGTTATAAAGGAGGTCCTCGAGAAGTACCGTACTATATGGGCAATAGGCCATGCAATAGCGCTCATGAGCTGGGACAGCGAGACGTACATGCCGCGCGAAGGCGTGAGGGACCGCGCGGTTGCCAGGGCCGAGCTGGAGCTACTGAGGCAGAACCTGCTTTTAAGGCCCGAGTTCGTGGAGCTCGTCGAGAAGGCCGATCGTGCCGAGGGGTTGAACGACTACGAACGGGGCGTTGTGAGGGTTTTGAAAAGAGCCATGAGAATAGCCAAGGCGCTGCCACCGTGGCTCGTAGCGGAGAGGGCTAAGGTCACCCAAGAAGCCATGATCGTGTGGAGGGAGGCGAAGGCGAAGAACAACTTCGAGATGTTTAAGCCGTATCTAGAGAGGGTGTTTGAGCTGGCTAGAAAAGCCGCTGACTATCTCGGCTGGGAAAAGCACCCGTACGACGCGCTACTTGACCTATTCGAGGAGGGCTTGAAGACGGAGGACGCTGATAGGATACTGGGCAGACTGAAGAGAGAGTTGAAGTTCATAATAGAAAAAGTCCTCTCCGAGGGCAGGTATCCGCGAGAACACCCGTTAGAGCGCGTAAAGTACGACGTGGCTAGAATGGATGCTGTCAACAAGAAGATCCTTGAAATGCTCGGATACCCCATGGGCGTTCGCGGCAGGCTAGACGTGTCAGCCCACCCGTTTACAATAGATATGGGCATATTCGATGTCAGGATTACGACGAGGTACGAAGGCGTGGATTTCAAGAGATCGATGCTCGCCGTCGTGCACGAGTTTGGGCACGCGCTTTACCAGCTCCAAATAGACCCAGCACTTTCTCACACACCTATAGGTGACGGCGTTAGCCTAGGTGTGCATGAAGGTCAAAGCAGGTTTTGGGAGAACATCGTCGGTAAGAGCAGAGAATTTGCAGAACGCGTTTACGCCATTCTCAAAGAGCACCTAGACTTCATCAAGAACTACTCGCCTGAGGACGTGTACTACTACTTCAACACGGTTAAACCGGGCTTGATAAGAGTAGATGCCGACGAGGTAACCTACAACATGCACATAGTGCTCAGAGCGGAGCTCGAGAAGCTCATGTTAGCGGGGGAGGTGAAGGTATCGGAGCTACCTGAGCTCTGGAATAACTACATGGAGGAATTACTGGGAGTGAAGCCCAGGACTTACAGTGAAGGGGTACTACAGGATATTCACTGGAGCATGGGCAGTATAGGCTACTTCCCGACATATACTCTCGGAAACATAGTGGCCGCTTCAATGAAGAGGGCCATGGAGTCTGAGATCAACTTAAGGGAGAAGATTGTAAACGGTGATTTCAAGGCACTACAGGAATGGCAGAAGGAGAGAATACATAAGTACGGCGCAACGTACCCGCCTAAAGAGCTGTTGAGGAGGTCTCTCGGAGTGGAGTATGAGCCGGATCACCTGGTCAAGTACATCATTGAGAAATACCTAAGCTAAGTAGCCTGTTTTACCCTCTTTTTAACACTTACACTTAACGTATACATGCACTTCGGCTCTATCTTTAATATACTCGACACGGACAGCCTCCACGAAAACCTCCTCAAAGTCCTCTAAAGCCTTCCCCTCTACGTAGACCTTCACGTTAACGTAAGAGCTTAAGGGGTAGCTACAACTAGGCCATACGGTTACGTTGTAAAGTCCCGGCTTAACCCGTTTAATGCCTACGATCAACGACGGTACCCCATAACTAGTATTAGCCGGGTCCTTAATAGTCTTTTGTCCGGGCGTGCTACCTGGAAACTTTTTAAGGGTGCACCTAGTTAAGTATCTGGATGCACAGGTGTGAGAAATGGCATGCTTCATAACGCCGCTACTGGCTGGCCTGGTAGTGGGGCTCTTAAACAGGGTGCGAGGATCTTCCAGCGATTTGAAACTAAACGTGCTATTCTACATGCTACTGGGCGGCGCACTAGTGCTGGCGGCTGAGCACGCGTGGCATGGTGAACTCGTACCGTATCCTCCATTCTTAACCGCCATGCAGAGCCCGGAGGATCTACCAGTGGTGTTGAACGAGATCGGTGTTGTAGGGAGCTCGATGACCCTAGCTGTAACAACCCTGTGGCTGGGAATACTAGGCATCTCGAGGAAGATGAAAACGAGAACCATTCCTCCTACGAGGATCGTCACGACCCTCGAAGTGAAGTGAGCGCAGGCTGGTTTGCAGTGTGGCCTCTGGCGCTATTACTGCTAGCGGCCGTGTCAAGCGCGCTCTGGTATGGGCTAGGACGTAAAGACAGATACAGGCTTGACGTATTGGCACTAATTGCTAGCGGAGCAGCAGTGATGTCGTTAGTAGATGCAGCATACGGCTACCTCGAAGAGGGAGTGTTCATGGACTTGTCGTGGAGTGCTGTACTCCTAGGCGTAGTGCTAGTGGTGTTCACGGTAGTGCTGTGGGTTCTAGTACTGCTCCTCAAGGACATGTTCAAGTAGCTTCCTTTTTCACGTGTTCGCTACCTGGCTCTTTTTACCTTTCAAACCTATAATACCTACTATTGCATTAATAAATATTGACAATAAACACTAATTACTGGTGCGCCCCGGAGTGGGCATATCCCACCCGTATTTGGCAATACTCTCGGTGATGGTGTTTATAGCGGTGGTTACTGGTGTCTCTTTCCTCTACCTACACGTAGTAGACCAGGTTAATAGGGCGCCAGTGCTGGGAGTGTATGCGGATGCCCAGATAGACCCGGCTTCGAGGACGATTACGTTAAGGATCAACATTAAACACGAGAGAGGCAGGCCGGTGGAGATCGTTCAGGCTCTGCTTTACGGTGAACAGCAACTAGTAGTGATGTTCGGAAACGATACGTGTTATGTGATCGGCGTGAACGAGGCCGCCTGCAACGTGCTTGGTTTAAAGGGTAAGGCACTGTTACCGGGAGGTACCGGTGTAGTGGAAGTAGGGTTGCCCATGGGGTCGGGGTACTTCGTGGAGAACAAAACTTACCAGGGCGTCGTGGTTTTCAGCGAAGGATCGTACCCTATAGCGTTCACGCCCGTCAATATACCGAGACCGTTAACAACGCGCCAATACCCGTTAACGCTAATACCCGTTTCACCGCAGGAAACCCCCTCGCAACAGTGCGCCATAAACAGGACTTCTAGGGGCTCAATAGTATTCACGGACTTCGAATCCTACCCCGTCCCAGGCTGGACTTCCTTAGGCGGAAGCTATAGCACGGGTCCAGGTTACACCGGTAACGCCCTGTACATCGTGGACAACGGGGCCGGCGTTGCCGGCGCCTCTCAGTACTACTTCAACGCGAGCCTATCCAGCTACCCGTCGCTCTGGGTTTCAGTCAAGGTACTTGGCGGTGGAAACAACAGCAACCCCAATAGACAGGATTACAGGCACGGCGTGGTGTTGTTTGACTCCAGTAGGGCAAACTTTTACCTCGTCTACGTGGCTTACGACCCAAGCGGGGGAGACCGCGACCCCCTGCTCGCCGAGCCGTATTACGGGCTAGTTATCGCGAAGTACTACAACAGGAGGTGGTTCCTGTTAAGCAGAACTTCTAGCTTACCCATTAAACCTGACGGCTGGTACACCATTGTCGTGAACTACATGGCTGTCTCCGATGGTCTACGCATATATGCCTGGTTATACGATGAAGATGGAAACCCCGTGGGGGGCGCGGGCTCATACCCCCTTTCATATACTGATAGCTCCAACTACTTTAATCCAGCTTACGTGGGAGTCTACGCCGAGGACTTGGGGGGCAGGCAGGCGGGTGCCGACGGCGCGTTCGACGACATGGTGATATCTACCGTGGACCCCAGGTACGTGTACTTCGCGGGGCTCTTACCTAATACCACCGTGGAACTTTGGGACCTGCACTACGCTAAGGGGCTTGCGTTCAACGCCACTGCCAGCGGCTATGCGCTGGAAGTCTATGTCGTTAGAGATGTCGTTATAGGTACAGGTGGTATAGTATCGATCAATGTCTCCTTCCCCGACGGGATGACGTGTACGTACTCGTTCCCGAACGTTATAGGCGGTGACAGCTACGATGTCGCTCTTACCGGAGCTGGTGAGGGCGCTGTCAGCAACACCACTGTGAGCGCCGGTATTAGAGCTGTTCTTTACATCAATATTTCAAGGGATAGCGCGAACCCCGCGCGGATCTGGGCGTTGATCGTGTTTAACAATAGCACGGAGACCGTATACGCTAAGCTAGTTTATGATAGCAGTCTAAGTATGGTAGAAAAGCTAACAGCTAACGTGACGTTCTGTAACGATGTAAGCCTTGAAAGCTGTATCGTGCCCGCTTTAAGGATCGTTCAAGGGAACGTGGTAAGCGACTCAACAGAGTGGCTTGAACTAAAGCAATTTTCATCAGCCTACTTGTACTTGGAAGGGTACCTAACAAGCGGCACCGCGTTACTCGTTCTATACATACCAGCGTGTGGAGGGCCCGTGGAGGTGCTAGAGGCTTGTAGCATATACTACATTGACATTCACCTGAACCCCAAATGAACACAACGTAAATAACGCGCCGTTACAGCCGGAGGCCCCGCCCTCCAGGCGGAAATGAGATCAGATCCGCCGGTTTAAAGCACTGTTCCACAGTTCTACGTTGCTTGCACCTCCACTGGTCGCCCAGGGCTTAGTGTCGAGTATTTTAAAGACAAGAAGGGTAAGTTAGCCTCGTGACATAGTGGGGGGTGCCGTCTAGTTGGGTGACGTGAACAGTCGTGCTTTTAGCTGTTTGAGGTGTAGCAAGTGCTGCTTCTTTTCAGATAGAAAGGAGTGCCCAATTGTACTACCCCACGAGGCGAGGTACATCGCTCTCCTCGCCGAGCATATGGGTATCCCCGAACCGCGGTTTGAACGTCTACCCGCAGGCTTCTACGTGTGGATCGTGAGTGGTTACTGCCCGTTCTACGACGAGGCTAGTAAGGCTTGTAGAATACACGGCGAGAAGCCCCTTGCGTGTAGGATGTTTCCGCTACTCGTAAACCCGTCGACGCTAGAACTCTCAGTCTCATCCGCCTGTGAGTGGATCAGGAGAAACATAGACGAGCTAGCCGACTTGGGTGAAAGCGTCGAAAAGGTTTTTCCCTCGGAATTCAGTGCTGTGAAAGAGCTAGTAACGGTGCTCTACAAGAGCGCAGAAGGCGGCTTGGTGTCATTGATGCTTCTCGGCGATAATGTAAAAGAAGTGTTTAGGGAATTAGCAAGCAAGTGCACCATTATTAAGTTCATAGAAAGCAACGTGGTTGAGGGACTACACTTAATGCTGCTCTCAGATTGCAGTGAGGACTACGTCAAGAGCGTGCTCCACGACCCCGGCAAAGAGGTGAGCATCTCGCACATAGGTAAGGTCCAAGTACCAGCTAAACCCGCTGAAGAGGGCTGACACTTAAATACCGGCTTTCCCTTGTATTACGGTTGGTGTGCGTCTTGAAGTATAGCGAAGTGATCAAGCTCCTGGAAGACCTCGTAAATACCCCTACACACGTGCTTGTAGGCTACGGTAAGGGAGACCTACTAGTTCTGCGCTCCGATGAAGGCGGTTTCAGTAGCTTATGGGTACTTGACGTGAAGTCACTAAGTAAAAAGAAGATCGCGAAAAGGCCCGTCTCGCTCGAAGCGGAGATGCCGGTAAAAACCAACCGGGTCGTTTACGCGGTAGACGTTGCACGTGGAAGGGAACAACACGTGGTTTACGTAGTGGATCTGGATAGGGTTGAAGAGGAGGTCCAAGTGGACATGGAGCCCGTGAGGGTAATGAGCCTCGTTGACACCGGGGAGAGGGCGTTTTTCACTGGGGCGACATCCGAGGACGTTGCCATATACATGGTCGAAGACGGTAAAGCGGAGAAGCTCTACAAGCTGCCGCGCGGGTTTGCCTTCGTAACGAGTGCTAACGAGCACATGGTAACAGGGTATGGCGTGCTCGCGGGAAACCCCTTCAGCATGGAGGTGTTCGTTTACAACGTGCAGAGCAGCGAGTTCAAAGTGTATACCCCTAAACCTGGCAGTGTGAACAAAGAACCGGTCATAACTGAAAAGAACAAGCTGGTCTTCGCATCAAGCGCCTTTACGGAGGAAAGGGACATCCTCGTAGAACTGGATCTCGAGGAAGAGGAGTTTCGAGAACTCAGACTACCCGGTAACGACTACTACGAGTACCTGCCCGTAGAGCACGTGCACTATAATCAGTACGAGGGAAAATGGCTCATAGTGGGTAAAAGGAACGGTAGAACGAAGATATTCATGAACGGCTACGAAATCGCGCCGATCAGCGGAGTGGCCCACAGGGCCGTTTACGTCAACGATAAAATTTACTACAGCTACTCCTCGCTGAGAAAGCCTAGCGAGGTGGTCGAATTAGATGTTAAACACCGTACTAGCCGTGTTATACTGGAGAGCAGGCCACCCAGAGAGGTTGAAAGTGTACTCGGGGACGTGAAGTTCGAGAAAGTAAGGACGCCGAGTAACCTGGATATCCCGGTGTGGATTATTGAAAGCAGTAAAGCGGGTAGGCCGGGACCTACCGTGATATACGTTCACGGCGGTCCGTGGGCCGAGGTAGCAGACGCGTGGAGAGTAACCTTAATCGCGCTGGTGGCAACGGGTTTCAACGTCGTTGCACCTAACTTCAGAGGATCGACGGGCTATGGTGAGTGGTTTAAGAAGATGAATATCGGCGATCCGGGTGGGGGGGATCTGGAGGACGTGGTAGCTGTCACGAAGTGGGCCTTGGAAACGGGTCTTGCGAGTAAGGTGCTCATTGCCGGGTACAGCTACGGGGGTTACATGACGCTGTGGGCGATGTCCAACGAGCCGGAGTTATATGACTGCGGCGTGGCCGGCGCCAGCGTCGTTGACTGGGAGGAGATGTACGGCTTAAGCGATGCGGTATTCAAGGCATTCATAGACGTGCTTTTCGCAGGTAAGCGCGAATTGCTAAGAGAGCGCTCGCCTATCAACAAAGCACCGAATATCACGAGGCCGCTGTGCATCATACACCCGCAGAACGATAGTAGGACCCCGTTAAAGCCCGCCCTTAGGCTCCTTTCACTGCTACTAGAACGCGGTAAGAGCTTTGAGGCGCACATAGTGCCCGACCTAGGACACGCCATTAACACCGTTGAAGACGCCATGAAAATACTGCTACCAATGGTATCGTTCCTGAGAAAGTGCGCGGAGGTAGAAAGAGGTTAGAGCCTGGCCTGCAACGCGCTCGAGCTAGGTGCTATGAGAGGCTATTTCCGATTTAAGCATTTTCTCCTTGATGAGCCCTCTAAACCACTCATTGAACTCCTTTATTTTTCCAATGACCTCTCCGCTCGTGAAGTCTATTAAGAGCGGTTCGCCTCCACGCCTCCAAGCCTTCCACACGGGCTTTACCACCCCGTCTTCATACCTGTAATGTACTCTTATGGTTACGTCTGAAAGGGACTCGTTCATCCTGGTGAAGTGCGGGTCCACTCTACCGATGTGCCTCACCACCAGCACGCCTTTGTTCTTGAGCCACGTTAACTGGTTAATGAGCTGCGACCAGTACTCCCCCTCGCCCAGGTCCCTGATCATCTTCCACGGCACTTCACATCCGTGAAACACCACTATACCGGGGTTCAGCGTTTCGATGAGCTCGTGCTCCAAGGCTGCTAGTTCGGGTGTGGAAAAGGACGCCGGGTTTACCGACTCGAAGTGCATGTAGCTGTCTATAACCCAGTTTGCTTCCCTCTCTCCTAGCTCAAAGTACTTTGTTAGCAACGAGAACGCGATCTCTCGGAGCTCAGTGCGAGAATACTTGTAGGAGATCACCAGCGCCTTTAAGTCGTTCTCTACGGCTATGTCGACGAAGGGTGCATTAGTTCTCTTGTCGCGGGCGCTGGGAGGGTGGCTGATGGATATGATGTCACCGGCGTATATGGGCCCGAGAATGCTACTTATTGCTTCGCGCGATTTCAACCTCTCCGCTAGAGTTGCGAGCGGCCTTTCGGGCCTAGGTGGAAGGTATACCCTTAACCCCTTTACGTTGATGATGCTGAACGGGACCTCCACTACCGTGAGCGGTGCCCCCCTCACCTTCCTTATTTCGAGTATCCGCGTTACTAGGCCACGTGACACCCTGTGCTTGAGGTACACTATTGCGTCCGCCACGAACTCTATGGAGCCCAGGCTTAAGGCCTCCTTACCCAAGGGCACCTCGGACACTACCACTAGTAGCCCGCTGATGGCGTCGACCAGGTTGTAGAAGAAGTTCAGTAGTATTGCCCTCTGCTCTTTCCTCTTGAGGAAGTCCATGAGCGGGTTAATGGAGTCTACCACGACAACCCTGTAAGAGTCCTTGGTCACGAGCCTGGATATGGTGTCCAGTACTTCCTGGGTAGCGGCGACAGGTAGCTTGACGTGTACTAGTAACCCCTTATTCTCCGCTTCCACGAGGTTTATTCCCAGCTTAGCTACGTTCCTGAACAGCTTCTCTTTGCTCTCATAAAACGACATGTAAAGGCACTTGTGGCCTTTTAACGCATTTACATAGCAGATCTGCGAAGCCAGAGTGCTCTTACCGGCTCCAGGATGACCCACGATCAACAGCATGTAAGGGCCCCGTATCCCGCCAATCAACTCCTCAAGCTCGCGCATACCCGTCGTAAATCCTGGTTCCACGGCCAATGTCCAGACCCTCCTCACTTGTAGCTTGGTTCGACTCTGCGTCTTGTGAATGCAATAGCAGGTATTATAGGTTTGAACGGTGGTGAAAAACAGTCCAGTATAGCGATACCTTTCAAGGACATCGTGTCCTCGCTGTAGCCGGACATTAAGTACACTTTAAGCCGGTGGAAGAGCCGGCTTGATAACTTAGGTTTACTTGCGTTCTGAGGCCTCGCGGTAGAGTGTTTATTATCTTAAAGGTGGTCGTTTAACTACATCATCTATGTACCCCCCGCTCTACAGGGATTTCAATTAAGTGTATTATTGCCTTTAGGACATAGGAAGGTTATTAAGCAATACGCTTCTAGCCACGAGTAACGCGGTTTCATGAGTTCGTTCAAAACCATAGGAACTGCTATTTAGCTAAGTGCTTTCTTTCACACACTTTACTCTTGAGAAGTACTAGGAAAACTATTGGGAGGGGTGTTTAAAATAAACTCGGTCATGTCTTTAGGAGATATCATAAGTCTGCCCATCTACTTTACGAACACGTATTTCAAGTTTTTGCACGCTTGTGCTTGAAGTAGTTCCAGTAATACCTACCTATGCCTCATTCCACGTACTAAAGAGAATCCTAACGCTTGAGCAACGTTTAGGTTAGCATTCATAGAGGTTTAGTTTAATAATATAAAAATATAAATATAAAAGAGGGGTATATCTTTAATTGGGTGAAGTACATGGAAAAGACATCATCGCCAATTCCTACGTTCAGAAAATTCCAGAATCCGTACTATATTTACTATCCTGAGGGGGATTACTGGGAGAAAATGAAGCCCGTTCCCGAATTCACCGCGCTACTGATCATAGACATACAGAAACACTACATGAACATCGCGATCGAGTTAAGAGATAAGTTTAATAATCCTTACCTATATGAAAGGCTCACTAAGACCGTTATTCCAAACGCTAAGAGATTACTAGATTTCTTCAGGAAGAAGTCGTTAGTAGTGATGTTTGCAACCATAGGGAACCAGAGGACTGATGGCAGGGACAGGTCTCCCACTCAAGCCAGGCCCGGATGGAACTACACCCTGTTAAAGATCGGTACCCCTCTCCAGGAGCTTGTAGACGAGTTAAAGCCTAGAGACAATGAAGTGGTGGTTTACAAAACAACGGATAGCGCGTTAAACGGCACACCTCTCGGACAAATTCTTCGATGGATGAGGATCGAGCACGTCGTAGTCGCGGGAATATTTACTGATCAGTGCGTGTCAAGCACGGTTAGAGACTTGTCTGATTGGGGTTTCACTGTTTACATAGTCGAGGACGCTACAGGGGCATTATTACCAGAAATCCATGAAATGGAGTTAAGAATATTGAACCAGATCTACGGCAAGGTCGTCTCCACTGACGAGATAATTAAAGACTTGTCCGAGAGGTGAGTTCTCGTGGAACAGAGTACAGAGAAGCTTAGAAGAGAGCTTGGAATATTCGAAATGATATCACTAACTGCCGGAGCAGTAATAGGCGGCTGGCTCGCGGAAGCGCCTTACTGGTTTAGCTTGACGGGGGCCGGTAATGCGTTGTTGTTTATCCCTATTGCAATACTTCTCCTCCCTGTAGGACTGGCGATAGCCGAGTTAACAACATTGTATCCTTACGCTGCAGGCCCGTTAGCATTCACCTATAAGGCACTCGGGAGTTCAGCGGCGTTCTGGACCCACTGGATGTTCTTCCTAGTTCAGGTTATTGAACCCCCATTAATGGTGTTTATCTGGGCTTCGATCATAAGGTATTTCTATGGAATAGAGGACTTCAACACCGTTAAAATGCTTACAATCATCCTGCTGATCATCTGGCTGATAATCAGTATGTATAGGATTGGGTTCGTTGGAAAGCTTGCAAACGCTGTCTTCGTAATAATGATTACTACCGCCATAATAGTTGGGCTATCGTTCTACTTTAGCGGGTACTGGTCAACGGATAACATCATTAAAGCGGGGGGCTGGTTCCCTAACGGCATCTCCGGGGCAATGCTGGCAATGGCAGTACTTGTTCTAAAGTTTATCGGATTCGAGTTCGCTCCTGTGTTCGCAGAAGAGGTGAAGTTTCCTAGGAAAGAGTTCTGGAAGCCTGTCATGCTGGCGCTAGTGATACCTGCTTTACTTTACACTTTTGCCTCATTGGCGATGGCCGGTATGATGCCCTGGTCCAATATTGCCAACATGGACTTGCCCGAGCCGAGGATCGTCGAGATGTACGGTTTGCCGGTAATACTTATTTACATCGCGATCATAGCGGGCTTTCTCCATGCGTTCTCGACGATGGCAGGGTTCTGGCTATCCTCAGCTAGAGCGCTTTACGGCTTTGCGGAGCTCGGGTTCCTGCCTAAAGACTTATTAAAAACCAATAGATATGGACAGCCCTGGATAGCTAACCTAATAGTGTTCGGGCTCTCATTACTTTTAGTGTCTTTCACACCAGTAGAGTGGGTCGCGTACGTATATGCCATTTCATGCGTAGCGGCTGGGATCCTCTATATGGTGATGATGGTAGACTGGTGGATTCTTAGAAGGAAAGAAAATAAGCCGAGGGATTACATAGCGCCAGGGGGAGTACTGGCACTAATTGTAGGCTTTCTAATGTCCCTGTGGATAGCAGTGGGGTCTGCTCTGACAATGCCGATTAGTGGGTGGTACGCATTCGTGGTATTCATGATCATAGGAGTCATCATATGGCTCCTAGGCCTGAAACGTCAGAAAGAAGGGAAGTGGAAGCCTGAAATTAGAATATAAATTTTTTAAACCCTTCCTTAACCCCGCGCTTGATTCAGCTCAAAAGCTATTATGGGCCTGTCCAATGACACAAAGAAGACATTGTACTAGCTGTTTTAATCATTGTCAAGATCTCAATATGTCCGGTGCTTCTTACCGGAGATAGGTATTCCGTGGAAGGGGCGTTGTGGAAAGAAAGTAAAGCCTCACTTCTACTCATCGACCGTTTTGCGCTACTTCTGATCCCATCACTGAACTTTGAGCTTGAAATTTTGAGAGAGTTACCAAAACTTAGACTTAGTCAATTTCTATGCTTTTCCTTACTTAGTTCACAATAAAAAATGAGAGTAGAGAGAGATCAGAGGATCCTACAGTGATTTCTTCAATAGGATCTCACTAGCCACGCACACTCATCTGCTATTTTCAAATTTTCTTCCACGGTCTCGCACACCTTTTAAAGGATGAGGAGGCTGTTTAACTCGATGAACTCGTCCTAAGCGTGAACTAGTACTCAGCTCCTTATGCATTAAAGAGTAAAAGAACTAAAAAGATATGTCATCATAGAGAATTATTTAATATCGGCGGTGTTCCCTGGTTAAATATTAGGCCCGTGCAAACAGGTGTTCGTGCTTAGTGGTATTAAATAGTTAGCGTTATCTCATGTAACCCCGATCACCATTCGAACCAAGGCTTATTAGCCCCTAACTGATATAGACCAACTGAAAGTAAGGTGTACTCCATGAAGTTCTCTAAATGCATAATTGCATCTTTGCTACTAATATCAATACTGATGCCCCTATTTGTGGTGTTATTACACGGACCTACAAATGCGCAAGCCGCACCCCGTGGGCCCTGGATCGATGAAATGGTATTTGTCCTTGAACCGGATGTAACCAAGGCTTTTGAAAGACTGAAAGCAAATGACATACAAGTATACTTCAGTGTTATAACAGATCCGTCCCTAGCTAGGAGAGTGCAGGAAGAGGGCTTGGCTATAGATTATGCATATGGTGGTTATTCGTGTTTAGTGTTCAATATCGTTAACTTCACCACGGGTGAGTTAAATCCGTTCGTAAATACAAAGATCAGGGAGGCTGTGAATTATATTATTGATAGAGATTATATTGTGAAAGAAATATATGGTGGAATGGGTAAACCCAAGTACACACCTATCGAGAGGGTTACATCAGACTATGCTAGGTATATCGATGTGATCAAGGAGGTTGAACTAGCATACAAATATGACTTTGGAAAGGGAAAAGCAATAATTCAGGAAGAAATGCTCAAGATGGGCGCTCAGCTGATTGATGGCAAATGGTATTACGGGGGTAAACCAGTTACGTTGAAATTCATGATAAGAATAACCGGTAGGGAGTTCTCAACTCTTGGAAGAGCAACTGGTGATTATATAGCCGAGCAATTTGAGAAACTAGGATTTACTGTTGAAAAGAGATACATGGAGGCTCCTCACTTATTTGCCGAGCTGGCTAAGGACCCGCGTGAAGGAACATGGCATATGTACTACAGCGGGTATATGGGATGGGTTGGGAGATTTATAGATTACTACTTCTTCTGGTGGTATAGCCCTGGCGGATATCCACAAAACCTTGTATGGGGTTATCTAAAGCCCTCACCAGAGTTTGAAGAGATAATAAACAAGCTGTCAAACAAAAACTATACCTCATGGGGGGAGAGAGATCAATTAATGAGGAGGGGGGTATGGCTGGCCATGAACGATACCGGTGTAGGCTCTTTCCACGTATGGGTTGCCTCGGCTATCTACTTCAACATGAGGAGGCCGGAAGTGGTATTAACACCCGATATAGCAGCCGGTTACCCAATGTCGTATCTATGGCCATATACGATTAGGTACGTCGATAGAACGGGAGGCTCTGTCCGAGCGGCTGCTCCCAGTTTACTAGAACAACCTATGAACCCTGTGATAGGGGCATTAACAGTCTATGATGTCATATTGTACGTAGCAACTGTTGATTATACATTACGTCAAGATCCATTCACAGGCCTTCAATGGCCTAATGTCATTAAGAAGGCAGAAGTATATGTTGCAAAGGACGTGGCGCCATTAGTGACTACAACACTTGGTTGGGTTGACCTAAGGGTAGTTGACAAAATAGAAGTGCCCACTGATGCCTGGTATGATTGGAATGTAACAACAAAGTCAGTAATATATGCACCACCGGGTACCACAGCTAAGTCGAAAGTAGTTTTATACTACGAAGATGATCTATTTGATAAATGGGTATACCATGATGGTAGTAAGCTTTCACTAGTAGATTTCCTAATATGGTACCCATTGTGGTTTGAGCGGTGCAGCCCTGAGAGCCCACATTACGATGAATCCATATCATGGCAATGCGGACTAACCAGGAAGAATTTCAAAGGATTGAGAATTCTCAGCGAGAAGCCGTTGATAATAGAGGTTTATCTCGATATGTGGGAGCCAGACGCGGAGATCATGGTATCTGATGCTGTTGGCATGCCTGGTGCTGGCTTTCCCGGTTTACCATGGCACACTGTTGCCCTGGGTATGTTAGCGGAGGTTAAGAAACAAGGATTCTTCACATCGTATAATGCCGATAAATACAAAGCAGTATGGTTGAATTACTTAGCCGGTGAGAGCATAACTATACTGAAAAGTATGGCCGAGGATGCGATAAGTACTCGCTACATTCCCTTCAAAGAGCTGTTAGGTAAATGGATAAAGGAAGAAGATGCTGTGGCTAGGTATCAATCCGCCTTGAAGTGGATCTTGGATAGGGGTCATTTGTGGATAGGGAGTGGCCCATTTTATCTTGATAGTGTTAAACCTGTTGAGAAGATAGTGGTTCTAAAGGCCAATAGGAATTACCCGTATCTAGCCGATCGATGGGCAGGCTTCCAGCAACCCCCGATACCTGTGATCAAAATAAAATCAGCTCCCAGCGTTATCGAGATCGGTGGATCCGCCACTATAGACTTGAGCGTCTCTAGGCCAGATGGTTCTCCATATGAAACGGAGTACATTAAGGAAGTGCTTTACATAGTGTTCCAGAAAGAAGCCATTGCAAAGGGTGAGGCGAAACCGGTGGGTACAGGGGTGTGGAGAATAGAGTTAACGCCATCTGATACAGCCAAATTAGAACCAGGGTCTCTCAGCCTGGTGCTAGTGGCTGTTTCAAAACTAGCTAATCTACCAGCGGAAGAGGAGACTGTGCTGCTTGCAATGGCGCCCACTACACCAACAACTCCACCAGCTACGCCCATCGCTACTATAATGACTGTGACTAAGACAGTGACAATTGAAATGGTCAGTGAAAAACCTGTCACAACAACAGTGGAGGTTCCAAGAACAGAGTGGGGTATTTCAGCGGCCTTGGCAGTAGTTTGCCTGATCGTGGGGCTGTTAATTGGCTGGTTTGTGATTAGTAAGAGAAAATAGCTTGATTTCTACATAATTTTTTATAAATGACCTGTACATTTCTTAATAGTGATAAGCCTAGGTGGATACATGTCTTTCATAACTAGGCAAGGGGCTTCAAGGGCATTTAAATTCCTCGCGATAAGAACCGGTACTGTTGCTATATCACTCATAATTGCAGTGTACTTGACAATAATCGTAGCTAATTTAGGCGGTTTGCTCGATCAAATAAAGATCTTGGAGATATCAGACGCTGTATACGAGAGGATTAGGAGTGATCCGAGGTTCGCCCAATATACGGCAGAGGAGAGAAAGATGATCGCGGAAGAAATGATCCAGGTGGAAATAAGGAGACTGGGTCTTGATAAGCCATTCATTGTAAGGAGTTTTATTTACCTCCGGGACGCGTTGACACTCAACCTAGGCAGATCGTTTAATTTAATAAGCAACACCGGTTCAAGGGAAGTGAGGGTAATAATCTTTGAGAGGCTATCGCCTACTATACTGCTGTTCACGTCTTCTCAGCTAATAATGTTCTTTGCAACTCTTTTCTCGGGGCTATATCTCTCAAGGCACTATGGGAGTAAACTAGATAAGACAATTGTATCACTTGCACCCATGTCATCTATTCCAGGTTGGTTTTATGGCATATTCTTGATAATTTTATTCGCATCGGTGTTAAAGATACTTCCATATGGGGGCATGGTAGATGCCCCGCCACCTCAGGACAAACTGATGTACGCGCTAAGCGTATTAAAACACATGGTACTACCTTTAACAGCGGTGTTTATTTCAGGGTTCTTCATAGGGGTATACGGTAACAGAACGTACTTCCTAATATTTTCCATGGAGGATTATGTAGAGATGGCGAAGGCCAAAGGGCTTCCGCCCAGGCTCATCGAGAGAAGATATATACTTAGGCCGGCTTTACCGCCCATTATAACAGGGCTCCTACTAGGTCTCATAGGTTCATGGATGGGTGGTATTATAACAGAGAGGATCTTTACGTGGCCAGGCATGGGAACTCTGATGTATGCAGCAATATCCACTAACGATGCCCCGGTTATAATAGGCGTAGCAACTATCTACGCGTTTTTACTTGCTGTAACGGTTTTAGCACTTGACGTGATCTACATGATCGTGGATCCGAGGATTAGATACGGGTGATGTGGTGCAGGCCGAATTCTTCCTAAGCAAGATATACAATATTGCTTATTACAAGTCACTATTACTATCCATAATAATCATCTTAACCTTAGTCTCCATATCTATTTACGCCGTTATGTCAATGCCCTATGACGTGGCTGTTAAAACGTGGAATTCTATAGAACACTGGGAAGACTCGCCTAGATTGGCGTTACCCTCATGGGTAAATTTCTTTGTCAGCGCGAAGCTACCGGAAACGATAGTACTAGATTCTAGGCAAAGGCTCGGTCAGATAGAGAAGTCAACATTATATATAGATGAGATGAAAAACATAACCTTTCGAGCATCCTTCGAGTATAGCTACGAGGAGTTCCCAAGTGAAATTGTACTACGGCTTTATGTGTATAACGTAGTAAAAAGTGGTGTGATATTTGTATACTGGGCTAAGCCTAGCGGTGACGTGATCGAATTAACGAGAATAGCGGTGGATAGATCTGGATCATATCTCTACTACATATCACTAGATAGATCTCTCGTAGAGAGGTACGTAATCAGAGTCGAGAGCAAACTCGGCAGATCACCCGATTATGTAATGACGCCGGAAATAGCTCTGTTCGTGAAAGAAGACGAAAGCATGATGAGTAGAAGTACGGTAAAGGCTTTGAAGGGGAGATACATATTTCTGATCTCAGCGATATTCTTTGAAAAAAACGCCGAGATGGATTTCAAACTAAACATATACGGCAAGGTACATGGCATGTTTGGTACGGATGATAGACGACGCGATATAGCGTTAGCCATAATATGGGGGACCCCTCTTGCTCTTTCCTTTGGGTTGACCGCTTCATTGTTAATAACGTTTGCCCAGATGCTAATAGCAGCTGTTTGTGCGTGGTTTGGCGGTGTATTAGACATGGCTGTTCAGAGATTGACCGAGATCACGATGATCATACCATTTCTGCCGATGCTGATCATGATCGCTATTTTCTACAAACTTGATATATGGACATTACTATTGATAATTATAGCTTTATACACGTTTAGTGGAGGACTTAAATGGTATAGGTCACTGTTCTTATCGCTCAAGG
>Ga0105163_1000082_pt1 | contig 57320 bp, 56 predicted proteins | sample JNZ110809AmetaG_FD_81531 | JGI IMG/M metagenome (GOLD analysis project Ga0105163, IMG submission 81531) | Hot spring microbial communities from Jinze hot spring, China to study Microbial Dark Matter (Phase II) - JNZ 110809A | ecosystem: Environmental > Aquatic > Thermal springs > Hot (42-90C) >... | reverse complement strand
TATGATCTTAACTTATCGATAAGATAGGGATCGGGTTTTTGAAACATAAGTGAGAGTTTGAACAGAATTTTTGCAAGATATCTTAGGAAGTAGCATATTTTTCTGGATTTTAAAAGAGTTTCATCGATATCAAAAACAATTTTTTCATCTATGTCTCACCAACGATGCTGCGATAAAAATAATTTCTCCAGTAAATAGTAAGGGAGAATATCTCAATAGAAGAAGTTGGAGCGGTATAAATGTCAAAAATCATATTATATAGTATGGTTTTGCTGGAAATATTTTAATGTCCTCATATCGTCGTATTATGAAAAGAACAGCGTCCTCTGCATCCATAACTATAAAAGGGAGCAGAATTAGGAGACTTGAAGAAATTATTTCTAGGTTAAATTTTGATATAGATATTGGAATGAACATATATTTTGATATTCTTAAGAAAGGCCTAGCCGCAACTTTATCAATTTTTCTTCTTATTAAGTCTTATTAAGTTATGATTAATTATCGCAATCAGCAAGATAAGAATAGCTACATATAAGAGAGAACAAACGGTCCGACAAAAATGCCGAGTATAGCTATATACAAAATCCGTAACAATGCGGCCAGTTTTGCGTTTATTATGTTTATATAGGGCCTGATGGTTGGTTTCTCATCATATTTATACGTACAAAGTCGTTATACAAATATCCAAGCTCATATATGGAGTACAAAGCAATAAGAAATGATGTGAAAAAGCTCGTGAAAATTAATATATCATAAAAATAAAAATAACTTTGACATAAAGTATAGTGCAGGATACAGTATAATAAATTCTCTAAAAAGCCGCTTAGGCTTATTCAGAAAATTTTTATCTGTATCTCTTATATATGATAGGAATAAGGGGAAGACATGACCAAACACTTTTAAAGTTTTTTGGCCCATGTGCCTAATCCCCACAAGAAACCTAGTAGATAAGTATATTGTCTCACAATATAAAAAGGAATAAGAGATAAGCTTTTTCCACGTATAGCATATTTCAACCCTATGAAAGGTGAAAAAACATGGGCAACTATGGTTAAGTAAATTGGATCTGTTCCTAAAAGCCTTGTAAGTAATGAATGCTTGTACCCAACTTTAATCAATGGATGATTGCGCCACTTTGCGATGAAGCAAGCTTTTCCTTTCCCCAGCATCCACATTTCCTTTAATAATGCCCGAAGTGTAGGACGATGCCTATGCCAACTTTCTAGTTTAATAGAGGCAAACTTCCATCCTTTCGCTAGAGCCCTTAAAGTGAAGTCATTATCATCGGCCCCAAACGGTGGAAACTCCCAGAAACCATTAACGTCATTGTATACTTTTCTTCTAAATGCCATAAAGTAACCTGTAGCAAGTAAACTTCCGCCAACTATAGATCTTTCCATCCTTCGGATGAGACGGATCTGTGCTTCCAATTTTTGAACATAAGGAATCTCACCTGAAATTTTTTCCTCAGGAACCACGTTAATTATTCCAGTATTGGGATGTTCATCAAAATATTCCTTAATTTTAACAAAATGATCTTTTGCACAGATAGCGTCAGCGTCGACAAAACATATTATCTCGCCATTAGAATGTGATACACCGATATTCCTAGCTATACCAATTCCCTTTCCCTTATCATATACCACTTTTATTTTTCCCTCATATTTTTCAAGGATTTTGGGGGTATTATCTGTAGAAACAGCATCAACCACAATAATCTCTTTATCTCCAAAACTATCAATTATGGACTTTAAGCAAGCATCTAATGTATCTCCATTATTTTTGCTTAAGACTATCACTGAAATCACCGAAACTCACCGTGCTATAGATCTCTAATAATCGCTTGATTATGCTTTTCGTTTCGTGATGTTTCTGAAGATAATTAAATTGCTCACGCCACAATTCTTTACTCGAAGCCAATACAGACTTAGCTATTTCGCTTTCTTGGTAAACGTCCTTTAAAGGGAAGTCTTTATACTCGGGATATTCTGATGATACATACGTTACCACTGGTCTGCCGCAGGCTATAGCCTCTAATGAAACCACCCCCAAAGATCCTAATTTGAATCGGTCAATTACAACCTCAGCATTCCAATAGTATTCACGCATTTTTTCATGTGGAGCTTTTGGAAGTATGTTTAAATGTAAGCCTAAAGAACACGCCAAGGCTAAGGTTTTCTCAAAGTCCACCCCATGCTTAATAATGCTAACTTCAACCTTGTCCTTAATTTTGCTTAAAGCTCTTATTGCGATGTCCGTGCCCTTAACAGCCCAATTGCAGTCACTTGCAATAAGTACCCTTTTTTTGCCGCCATGTTCAGCCAAGGGCTTCGGATAAAAAACTTCCAGGTCCACCGGATTTGGCAAGTACTCGGCGTCTTCTCTAAACTTTTTGGCCGTGGCAAGTATGTCAGGTGTGCTGACTAAAACTTTATCGCAATTCATCAAATTGTGCCTAACTATTCTGCCCCAGATAGGATGACGGAGAGCTGCTCTTAAGTCGCTGCCATGTGCGTGCCCAATCAAAGGCCTTTTGCCAAAACGCGCCGCTAAAAAACAGTCCTGCAAAAGATAGTGAACATGATAAACGTCACCTCTAGCCCTCAAAATGTTAAAGGCCAAGCCGAAAGTTTTACTCCAGAAACCCCTAGTCCGCTTGATATGTAACCTCTCAACATTATTTGGCATATACTTTAGTAAAGTTTCACCGACAAAAGCACAATCATTAACCATAACCACTTTCATATTTGACTCACCTTGGACTTTATAAATTGAACAGACATTTTTGGATAACATGTAGCTCGTATTCTGCGATTCTGCCCCAGTCAAACCTTTTTGATAACATGGCATATTTATCCTTCAATTTTTCAACAAGCACTTCATCGTCAAGTAAATTCAAAATAGTAACTGCCAGTTGTTTTATATCCCCCTTACTGACGTAAACTATCATATCTCCATATGTCTCTTTGTAGTATGGAAGATCATAGGCGATCACTGGAACCCCGCAGGAAACGGCTTCACACATCGCTATAGGGTTTCCTTCTAAGTAGCTTGGGAAAACAAAAATTTTGCTTTGGCTTAACAGTTTATATTTCTCTTCCTCTGAAACGAAGCCGGAGAAAATAACGTTTTCCTGCAGTTTATAGCTTTTAATGAGGGAATTTACCTTTTCGAAATATGGTCCACTTCCCTTTCCAATGATCAGGAGCCTTGCATCAGGCTTTTTTGCAACAACAATCTTCCATGCTTTAATTAAATCAATTACGCCTTTGCGCGGTATAATGCTCCCGAGAAAACAAGCGTCAAACTTCTTACTGGAAGATGCTTTCGCAACAATCCTTTGCACAAATGGACGATCAACACCAACAGTTATGACAAATATTCTCTGCTCATCAACTCCAAGCTTTACGAGCAACTTTTTGATATATGGAGAGACGGAAAAAACAACATCCATCTTTCTGAGGAATAAAAAGTTCCTCAACATTTTTTTAGTGAAGAAAAACAAACGCCCCGGAATGGCTTTAAGATATAGAATCCCGTTTCTGGCCTCCAGATATGTAAAAACTTGTTTAAGCGAACTTGCAATAGTTGTGTCTTCCGGACCTAAAAGATTAATATTACACACAACTGGAATCTTGGTTTTCTTCTTCAAAATAACAGAGGCCAAAACATGTGGGAACTTTTCCTCTGGACAATAGATGAAATCGAACTTGATGCTTGGAACTGCTTTAAGCATTCTCATAACCATCACGAAATCTTCAAGACCAAATATTCTAAGTTGGGGTTTCCTGAAAACATGAAAAGTGGCGGTTAATCCAAATCTTTTGCAGAACATAACTGTCGAGGCATCGGTGATTACATGAACCTCGTTGCCAAGCCTTCTCCATACTTTGCATATTTCAACAAATTGTCTTTCTCCTCCAGTGTAAGATTCGTGACTACTAACAGAGAGAAAGCATAAAACTCTCAATCTTTAAACCTCTTCACTGTTCTTTTTGAGCAAATCTTTTTCCAGGGCTTCTACACGTTTCTTTATCTTCTCAATTTCATTTTTTATACTTTCATCTTCAATCTCCTTCTTCCTTCTCTCATTTGACTTTAAAATTAGCCGCAAAAACTCTGAGTCGTAGACTTTTAAGAGTAGTTCTGTGTTTGGTATGAGGCAGTGGCCGCCGATAACTCCCGGATAGTGGAGTGGTTTGTTGAAGTGTACTCGGTGGATGTCTTCGATCATGTCTACGACTTCGTTGAAGTCTGCGCCGAAATGTCTTGAGATGCGATGCATCTCTTGGAAACACACGATCATCCATGCTCTGTAAATTGTTTCAAAAAGTTTTGCAAGTTCGGTTTCCACAGGACTCTTCAAAACTTTAACTTTTAAGCCGAGTTTTTCGAAGTGTTTTTTGGCTAGCTCCGCAGCCTCCGGAGTGGCGCCGCCGACATATTTACTCCAAAACATGATGTCTCGTTTCATGGTTTCCAAGCCTCTATGCATCCCCCGTATGGGAGAATGCACAACCAAAGTTTTTGTTGCTTCATAGATCTTCTGGGTTGTGCCAGGCGGAACGGTGCTATCGATAATTGTTAATTTGGGCTTAAATCTGCGAATGTAGTCAAGCGTGGTTTCTACAAAACACTGCGGATCCACACATGGATAACAAACATGCATAACGTCAAAGGAACTCGGCAGTTCAACATCGCCCACGATAATGCGCATTTTCTCTTCATCAATATCAAAGCCGTAGACATCAAATTTTCCACTTTCTCTAAAGAGCTCGAATAACGCTCTGCCAACCTCACCTAAACCCACTATTAGAACCTTTTCCCTCTCCATAGTATCCCAATGACCAGAGAGCGTCTGGAACATATAAATGTAGTTCGTTATTAATAACCGGAATTCTGCAAATGTTCCAGAATTTTTAAGATTATATCGACTGGATCTTCGAGTCTGGCAACTAGGCTCTTGGTATCAATTTTCACACCTAGAAGCTTCTTGGCGGTTTCTAAAAGGGAGGATTCATCCACCTTAAAAATGGGAAATCCTTTGGCTGCTAAGTAATCATTGACGTATTGTTCTTGAAATACGTCTACCACTATCGCGGGCGTTCCCTGCAACGCGGCTTCTCGGGTAATGGTTCCACCAGCTCCGACAAATAGATCCGCTTGGGCTACTAGACTTGCTGTGTCAACAAATTCCTTTGGGATTATCAAGCCTTTAATGGTTCTTCGACGGTATCTAGATAGGAAGACAACCTTGCCTAGTTGTGTTAATTTTTTTGCAACTTGGACTAGGGAGAGCCCCCTTTTTGCATAAACTGCTTTTTCCTCAACCTCTCTAACAACGATCAATGGGCTTCCAAAGTCATATTTAACCACGGGTTTGAAGCCTTTAATCCATGCAACTTCGTCCACACCATCAAATTGGAGAATTTTCCCTTTAACATTGTATTTTTGTAATGTTTCTCTTGGGATCGCCTTAGAGGCCACAACAAAGTCTGCAAGGGGGAGCGTGAGCCTATGCACCGCCTCAGCATAGGGGGTGTCAACTGTTGTAATTATTGGGATTCCTAAGCCGAAAGCCACTCGTATTTGATCTACGGAGCCGTGGGAAATTGCAGCGTCTGGAGGATTTTGCCCGAAAAATTTGCAGAATATCAGTTGACGTTTTAATCCCTCTCTGAGCCTTGAAGCCAGCGATTTCGGTTCGTATTTTCCAACAACTATGAATTTCTCGTTCAGCAGTTCCGCAAGGGGGATTGTATCGGGGTGTTTTCGCGTGGTTAATATAACCTCGCGCCCCTTTTCTCGGAGTTTTTTTGCTATGGCAACACCATAGCGCACTTGTTTCCCTGTGCAGGCATCGTACCAAATTTTCATTGTTCGCACCAGTGGTACATTTCCCCTAATATCTTGCCGTCTTTAACGAGTTTTGCTGGTGCGTCTATGTGGCGTATCCAGTAGATGCCTTCTGGTAGGATGTTGTATTTTGGGATTTCTGGAATGCTTTCTTTATAGGCGAGTTTGACGTAGAGGTATGGGATGTTGGCGTAGTGGTCTTTTCGGAGGATTTTGCTGGCATAGGAGAAGAAGTAGGACGTGGTGAACATTCTTGCGGCATTGATTTCTGTGACGCACGGGATACCCTCCCTGTTTTCTTTGAGGTCTACACAAGCTATTCCGTTGAAGTTTGGGTCTATGGCTAGGACTGCTTCTGTGGCGATTTTGTTCACGTTTTCATCGTGGATTGTTCTTTGGACTGCTGGTGTGCCCGTCACCCCTGAAGGGGCGAGGTGGGGGTATATGTATTCGATGCGTTCTCTCGCCATGGATGTTACAAGTTCCCCGTTTTTCCATAGGCTGTGGAAGCCTATGTTTTTTCCGGGCAGGTGTTCTTGGGCTATGAATGCCCATTTCATGCCTCGGGCTTTCCAGTAGTTGACCCATGAAATGGCTGTTTCTTCATTAGCGGCTGGCGTGCTTCCTCTACCTCCTGCACCATGTCGGGCTCTGATCCATATGGGGCTTCCAAGTTCTTCGAAGGCTCGTTTTATGTCTTTTTCGCTGTTGATTTCTAAGGTTTTGGCTGTTGGAACGCCCTTCTTTAGCCAAATTTTGGCGGACTCCAGCTTGTCTTGACATATTTTCACGGTTTTTTTGGAAGGTAGGAAGAGGTTTGCTTCGATTTTTTCACGGTTCTCGGAAACAACAGCCACTTCGACGTCTGTTTGTGCATGCAGGAATTCAATTTTTTCCTTTCGAATTATTTCGTTAAGTTTGTCAATGTAGCCTTCCTCCTCCGCTTTCGGCACAAGGTAGGTTTTGTCTGCGGGTACAAGGTGGGCAAAGTGAGGATTGGCCTCTGTCCCAACGATAAAGATTTTTTCCGGTGCGAGACGAAGCGACATAACAAAGTTTATTCCAGCTGGTCCACCAGCCCCTGTTGCCATTATCCTTTTCAACGCATCACCTTTCGAACTCGCAAATCTCATATAAAACAAGGTTAATTTATCTTTTCACACGAAGCCTTTGGGAAAGGGGGCCGGTCGTCTAGTTGGTTAGGACGCAGCCCTTACGAGGCTGAGGTCGCCGGTTCGATTCCGGCCCGGCCCATTAGGAATGTTGTTATTTAATGATGTTGGGGCTCCCAAAAAACTCTATTAGTGTTTTTGGTTTGAATGTTTCTAGCTTGGCGTTTTGCAGGTGTTTGCCGATTTTTGGGATTAGGCCTACAGCGTCTGTTCCGAGCTTACATGTGATTGCATGTTCGAAGAGACCCAGAGGCTCCAATGCTACAATGTCGTTTCGGCATCTGGCGTATTTTATGGCTTTTCGCGCTTCTTGAATTGATGCTCCCAAAACGAGAAGCCTGTCGAGCATGGATTTTATCCATCTTCGGTATGTTGAAAGCTGGCTTTCGTCCAGTTCGGCTTCTATGCCACTCCCGGTTAGATTTGTTATCTTGATAGTGATTGGTGTGTTGTCTGAAAGGCTGTAGAATTCAGCTATTTTTTGTAGGGCGACCTTTCTTCCATCCGTGAGTTGAGCCTGTAAACGTTGCAGCGGGATTGTTGCGTTTAACGTTTTAGGATGGATCACGCCTATGTCGATGGATAATTCTTCTTTGCTTTTGCCCATACTGGCGATGTAGCCTTTCACCCTTGAAAACTTTTTTAGGTTCTCCACGCTGGTTGGGCTTAAGCCCATCTCCTTTTCTATGAGTTTCAGGGCGGCTTTTTCGTCTTCTCCAGAAAAGGTTACTCGAATCCGGCTGTCTACGGTGATTTCGACGTGTTCCACTTTAACATTTAAGCCTTTAAAGAGGTTTTTCAGATACTCTTCGACGTAGGGTAGCTGATTTTCATTGTAGATTTTAGAGGCAAGCACTGCCGTTATCATTTGCAGTCTCCGATAAGGGCGGACATTTCTCTGTGAAGCCTTCTTATTCGCGCTATGGCTGGTGGCGGTAGTTCCTTTGAGAACTTCTGTATGGTTTCTTCGATTGAAACTCTTTTGGAGCCTTCGATGAGTTTATCGGCATAAGCCACAATTTTCTCCTCAATGGTTTGTGGAATGTAAACGTCTTTTGGCCATCCGAGTCTTTTGGCTTCTTGGGCTGTTATGCCGCCGCCCACATGCCTCTTTATTATGGCAATTATGGGCTCGGGTAGACCTAGGTTCCTGGCAATTTGGACTCCGACAATAGCATGGTGAACGCTGTGGGTTTTTGCCCTCCCAATGTCGTGGAGGAGGGCGCCTATCTCCACCAGTTCGAGGTTTACGTTCACTCCCTTTTCGATGCATTTTTTGGCTAGTTCAATGGCTAGATTTGCCACGGCTTCACAATGTTTTATGACATTTTCTTGACAGCCGCTTTCCCGCAGAAGATTGATGGCCTGCTCTCTTGTTGGAAGCTTTTCACTCACCCAGTTCCTTCCTCAATTGTTCAACTTTCTGCGTTAAAACCTTGATTATTTTCTCGTTGTTATAGTGCATCAAAGGTTTGCCGCATGTGGGGCACTTGAAAACAAGCTCGACGGCTTCTTCGAAGGGGATTCGCCTGCAGCCCGGTGTATAGCAGTAATAGAAGTCGTGGTTTTTCTCGTATTCCAGTCGAATGCTTAGTTTTTCGAAGACCCTTCGTTTCTGGCTTAATATGAAGCCTTCAAGCTGGTCTGGTTGAAGTTTCCAGTGGAATATGAACCATCCGGTTTTCGGATCCCGTGTCCTTCGCAGGCTTACAAGCGAATGATCGTAAAGCTTGTATAGGATTTTGCGTACATTGTTGAGCCTAACTCCTGTCTTGTTGGCTATTTCGTCATCCGTGATTTCACCCGAATTCTTCAGCATTTCAATTACTTTTACGGCTTCTTCTTCGCCGAGAGCCTCAGCAACTTTCATCAATGTGGCATCATCGATCATCGACAACATAATAAACCCGTCTCTACTTTCAACAGCTAACCTCAGTTATCAGCATAATAATTGTAAACCTTAATTTAAATCTCTTTTCCGGCTTCAGACTTGGAATCATCTTTTCTAATCACTTTTTTGCCCCTTTTCTGGGGGACTATTTCAAGCTTTGCATTCTCGAATCTTTTTGTAAGCTCCTTACCTTCGAAAAATCTGTCCAAAAAGACAGCTAGGCTTGCGCATTCCGAGTGGGGTTGATTGCCTATTGCAACATTGAAGTCAGACACTTCCGGCGAAAAAAATTCTCCTGGAACCTTTTGGCTTCCAACTATGACTAGGATATCTTTGCCAAGCGCCTTTATCCTCTGCATCACGTCGCTTGTCTCGATGTTTTCTCCGTAGGCCGTGAGATGAACCACTATCCCACCTTTGGCTTTCCATTCATTAACAACTCTCCGCCAAGGAGTGCCCATTTCAAAATGGAAAGGCCCACCCCAGTGCTTCACGACTTTCTCCACGGTTGCTTTAATTTTCTCATCTTCTATATCGGATAGAATGAAGCCTGAAGCTCCGAGAGCTCGGGCTGTTAGGGCTACGTGAGTTGTTAGACGTGCATCCCTTTTTGGTCTGTGCCCCCATCTTAGGACGAAAATTTTGGGTTGATTTTCAGTGCTGGAAGCTTTCGATGGTTCCGTTGAATTCTTTGACACGGCTCACCACCTTCTCGGCAAACCATGGAATGGCTTCAAAAACCACATACGCCTCCCCGCCTGTATAATTTACCTCTTGCACGTCCGCCCGGCTGAAGAGCCAAGAGAGTAAAGACATGGCTTCGCTTGTCATTGAAAGACGAAAGGATACCCGTGCATAGTTATGCAGAGTTTTTGTTATCTCCTCCTTAAGTTGGTCGAGGTTTATACCATAGAGGGCGGATACAGGCACCGGCTTTGGCGCCTTACCCTCTAGCATATCCATTTTTTCCTGAAGCTCTATTTCTGAGATGAGGTCAATTTTGTTTAGAGCTGTTATTATTGGTATGCCCGACGCGCCTATGCGGTTTATTGTTTCTAGGCATACGGAGAGCTTCTTCTCCACCGTTGCGGGGGGCTCGCTGATGTCTACAACTAGCAGTATGAGGTCTGAGTATATGGTTTCCTCTAGGGTTGAACGGAAAGCCTCGATCAGGGTTATGGGCAGACGATCTATGAAGCCGACTGTGTCAGTTAAAAGGAATTTTTTCCTCGAAAATTTCACGAGTCTCGTGGTTGTAGAAAGAGTTGTGAACAAAGCATCATCCACCGGAATCTCCTCTTCGGTCAATGCTATAAACAGCGAGCTTTTACCCGCATTCGTATACCCAGCCAGAGATATCGAGGGAAAACCAAGCTCGGCTCTTCTCTCACGATGTAGCAGACGTTTCTTGCGGATTTTTCGAAGCTTCTCTGTGATAGTTTGTATCTGCCTCTTAATGGTCTCGTAGTAAACGTCCACTTCATAGGCGCCGAGTCCCATGAAGCCAGGCTGTTCGCCCATTTTTGCCAGCCTAACCTTCTCCTTTGCCCTAGCCAATTCATATTTGAGTTTAGCCAGCTGAATCTGCAGCTTCGCCTCCGTTGTAGAGGCTCTTCTGGCAAATATCTCCAAGATCAGCTGGAAGCGATCTATTGCTTCTACGCCTGTTTCTTTGGCTATGTTGTAGGCTTGAACGGGCTTTAACATGTTATCGAAAATTATTTTTTGGGCTCCCGTCGCCTTCACCAGTTCAGCGATTTCTTTAATCTTTCCATAACCCACCTGATATTTCGGGTCCGGAGCTCGGACTTGTTCAACTTTGCCTACAACAGTGTAGCCTGCTGATTCAGCTAGGCTTTTAAGCTCATCCAACGTTGAGGGTTCAGAAGGTCTGCGACGCTGCACTATTATCGCTTTCGTTAGGCTTTCTCCTCCGCCTCTCCTTCATCTAAATGAACCAAATCTCCTAGGGTTAGGACACGGCTTGGCTGTTTTGAAACATGCACCGCCGACACATTTTCTTCTGATGCTGGAACCAGCAGCTTTATTTTTAGGGCATGTTCAAGTTTTGCTGCAAGCTTATTGTCCGGCTTGATTTTTCTGGTTTCAATCTTCTTGAGAACTGACACTTTCTCATTTATCTTCTTGCCGAGCTCTTCGTGGGTTAGCCCTAACCTTTCTCTTGCCTGTCTAACTTTCACGTCGTAGTCGTCTACAAGTTCCAGGGAAGCCTCTTCGATCTTGCGCGGTTTGACCGCAAGAATGTATGTTGGCTTTGATGGTTTTGTTTTTGGCTTCAACTGGATTAACTGTTGTTGTGGTTTTGGTTCCTCGGAGACTATTGTTCCATATTTTGCACATTCGCTGCACACTGTCAGCTTCGCTCCTTCGATCAAGGCTTTAACTGGTTTTCCGTGGATTTTCCTTCCACAAACCTCGCAACGCAATTTTAGGCGCTCCCTTTTGTGAACCCTTTTAATATTTAATGACGCCTTGTTATGTTTATAGTTGTCGAATAAAGGCAGCGTGGAAGGCTTGGAAAACCCCCTTAAACGCATTAGAAGCATAGCAAATTACCAGTTCGGGAGAGGTGTAGGTGAAAAACTGTTTCCAGAAAACGTGGAAATTGTCTACTCAAAACGCACTGGCAGAATACGCTATGTATACTTGAATGGGAAGAGGCTTGCAACCATCCGCCCCATGGATGGATTCTTCTCCCTCAGCATTGAAGGCGCTAAAAGAATCGTTGAAGACAGAATTCCCGCCAAGTGCATAGTCATGGTTAAAAATGAAGTTTCAAAGTTTATAGCTGAGGGCGGCGATGTCTTCGCCATGCATGTTGTGAAGGCTGACGGCGAAATTCGCCCAAGGGACGAGGTTATAGTGGTCAACGAGAAAGGGGAGGTTCTGGCTGTTGGAAGGGCTGTTTTGTCTGGGGATGAAATGATCGCCTTTAAAACGGGCGTGGCGGTTAAGGTTAGGCGAGGCGCTTTGGAAGAAACTTAAGTAGTGGAAAGACCAAACTAGGTTTAGTGTGTGGGGAGATGAAGACTGTTGATGCGCAGACGGATAAGCCCCCGTGAAGCTAGACGCTTAATGCAGCGCATGGGCTTAAGCATGGACACAGTCCCAGACGTTGAACAAGTCGTGATAAAAACCAGCAGCAAGAAAATAATCATTGAAAACCCAGAGGTCGCCGTCGTTGACATCCAAGGGCAAAAAATGTTTCAAGTGGCTGGAGGAAAAATCACAGAAAAAGCCATTGAACGAAAGTTAACAATACCCGAAGAGGACGTGAAGCTGGTAGCAGACCAAACTGGGAAAAGCCTAGAAGAAGCGAGAAAAGCCCTAGAAGAATGCGAAGGAGACCTGGCGAAAGCCATCCTCCTACTTCAATCTAAAATCTAGATCTGGCGGGATCCATGGCCTCTGACATAGTCGTGGTTGGACATCTCTGCATAGACTCCATAAACCTTCCTAACAGGCAAATAACATACATGATTTTGGGTGGATCCGCAGCATATGCCTCCCTATCAGCCAAGCATTTGGGAGCAAACGTTTCCATAATTTCTAAGGTTGGCGGCGACTTTCCAAAAGCCTATCTATGGTGGCTAAACCAGGAGGGCATTGACACCGCAAATGTTCATAGAGTGGAGCAAGAGAAAACCACAAGGTTTGAATTAAAGTACAGCAACGACCTGTCCACACGAACTTTGCGGCTGATATACAAAGCTCCACCAATTAACATTGAAGATATACCAAACTTTTTGGAGGCCAAAGCCATCCATTTGGCGCCCATAGCCAATGAAATTCAGTATGATGTTGCAGAGAAACTGAAGCGCTCCGCCGATCTCATGGCTCTTGATCCTCAAGGTCTAGTCCGCGCATTTAATGGGGAAGGTTTTGTTCACCACGAAACCCTAAAAGAAAAGCGTATTTTAGAGCTTATAGACATCTATAAATCTTCCGAGGAAGAAATTGAAGCAGTCACGGGTATAGCAGATTTACGTGCCGCCATAAGGGCTGTCCACGACTTCGGCGTTGAAATCGTGATAGTGACGTTGGGCATGAAAGGCGCCGTTCTATCCATTGATGGAACAGTTTACGAGGTTCCAGTCTACACGCCAAACAAAATTGTGGATCCAACAGGGGCAGGGGACGCCTTTATGGGCGGCTTTTTAGCCGAGTACTTCCACAACAAGGAGGTTTTATGGTGTGCATGCATAGGGTCGGCTGCAGCCTCAACTGTTGTTGAAGGAATTGGTCCAACTCTTGTGGGCAGCGAAAGTGAGATCCGCCGAAGGGCGGAGGCGCTATACGAAAAAGGAATTAAGCATTAGATGCATTTTATTCCTTTCAAAGTCTCAAGCTATACGAATGAACAGAAGGGAAAGCCTTTGGGGAAAGTTGGGAAAGGCGTTAAATGCAGTGTTGTGGGATGTGGTAGAGAGGCAGCCCGCTCCCTTTCAGCAGAAAAGGTTAGGATGGCTGGGCTGAGTTTGAGCGGCAGCGAGAGGCGCGCCTACTTATGTGAAGGCCACTATAAGGAGTTTAAAAAGCGGACTAAGAAGGAGCGTAAAATAGAGCAGTGGCGTTTCAGGGGGGTGTAAAAATGCGGATATTACAACTTCATGCAAACTACATTGAGTACAAACCTATCCAAAAGGAAATAGCTATGGCTGAAGAAGCGGACACCGAGGCAAAACGCCTAGAAGAGGTTGTTGTCCTCTTCACAGCCATAGAGGATGGGGACGACGAGACAGTAGCCCGCAAAGCCATAGATGAGGTTAAAGCCTTCCTTGAAAAACTAAAGGTGAACCGCATCCTCATATACCCATACGCCCACTTAAGCAGCAACCTTGCAAGACCCTCTGAGGCGCTGAAAATCGTGAAGATTATGGAGGCCTATGCAAAGGCCGAGGGTTTGGAAACGTTCCGAGCTCCCTTCGGCTGGAACAAGCAGTTCACGATATCCATAAAGGGACATCCATTGGCTGAACAGTCCCGCGTGATACTGCCGGCGAAGGCGGAGAAGGAGGAAACTGAAAAAGTTTCAGAAGCCTTGAAGGCTGAAGAGAAACTTGTCTCCTACTGGTATATTCTGCAGCCAGATGGAAAAATGGTTCCAGTGGAGGAGTTTGATTTCAAGGGACATGAAAACCTTGAAAAGTTCGCTAAATACGAAATTTCAAAAGTTAGGGCCAGCCAGCAAATGCCGCCCCACGTGCCACTAATGAAGCGGCTTGAAATAGCCGACTACGAGGCTGGAAGCGACCCTGGAAACATCCGCTGGTATCCTAAGGGAAGACTCATAAAGTCGCTGATTGAGCAATATGTAACCGCCAAGGTAATCGAATATGGCGCCATGGAAGTAGAAACCCCTGTCATGTATGATTTCAGCCATCCAAGTCTGGCGGATTACTTAAACCGTTTCCCGGCGCGGCAGTACGTCCTAAAGTCTGAGGATAAAGAGCTTTTCCTACGTTTCGCCGCCTGTTTCGGACAGTTCCTGATGATTCACGACACACAGTTCTCTTATAGGCATATGCCCCTAAGAGTTTACGAGTTAACCCGCTACAGTTTCCGGCGGGAAAAAAGCGGCGAGGTTGTGGGTTTAAGGCGGCTTAGGGCTTTTACCATGCCGGACTGCCACGCCTTCTGCACAGATCTGGAGCAGGCAAAAAAGGAGTTTATAACGAGGTTTAAGCTCTGCATCCAGGTTTTGGAGGGTATAGGCTTAACAAAAGAGGACTATGAGGCGGCGTTCCGCTTCACAAAAGACTTCTACGAAGAAAACAGGGATTTTATCAAAAGCCTTGTGGAAATTTTCGGCAAACCTGTGCTTGTGGAGATGTGGAGTGAACCCTTCTTCTATTTTAGGCTTAAATGGGACTTCAACTTTGTGGACAACCAGGACAAGGCGGCAGCCCTATCCACAGACCAAATAGACGTGGAGAACGCCAAAAGATACGGCATAACCTATGTGGATGAGAAAGGCGAAAGACGCCATCCATTGATACTGCACTGCTCACCAAGCGGCGCCGTGGAACGCTGCATATACGCCCTTCTAGAAAAAGCCTACAAGCAGCAGCAGAGGGGTGAGCCCCCGATGTTGCCCCTCTGGCTGTCGCCGACCCAAGTGCGTCTGATACCAATGTCAGAAAAGTTTCTGGAGCACTGCGAGAAAATGGCTGAGGAACTTGAAGCCAACCAAATCCGCGTGGACATAGATGAAAGACCCTTGACGCTTCAAAAACGTATCAGAGAAGCTGAAACCGAGTGGATTCCATACATAATAGTTGTTGGCGAAAAAGAGCTTGAATCAGAAGCCCTCCCAGTCAGAGATCGAAAAGCCAGAGAAATACGCAGGATGACGCTGAAAGAACTCATAAACGAAATTAGAAGCCAAGTTGGGGACAAGCCATTCAAGCCGCTGCCCATGCCAAAGCATGTCTCGAAAAGACCCCAATTCTATGGATAGAATCTAGCGGAGACAGCCAAAACACATATCAACTCTAAGGGAAAATTTTTGTTCTCCGGAAAGGGGAACCTTCTTGGATAAAGAGCTACTTGTCTATATAGATGGGGAATATTATCCAAAGTCCCAAGCAAAAATATCTGTTTATGACCATGGACTTTTATATGGCGATGGAGTTTTCGAGGGGATCCGCGCCTACAATGGTGTAGTCTTCAAACTCAAAGAACACATTGATAGGCTATATCGCTCAGCCCACGCCATAATGCTTCAAATCCCAGTTGCAAAGGAGGAAATGATCAGAATCGTTTTAGAGACCCTGCGCAAAAACCAACTGAAAGACGCTTACATACGCCTAATAGTGACTAGAGGTGTCGGCGACTTAGGCTTGGATCCGAGGAAATGTCAAAGGCCAACAATAATTGTGATAGCTGACACCATAACGCTTCATAAAAGTGAGGCGAAGGAGAAGGGCATAACAGCAATGCTTACGTGGGTTAAGAGAGACCCCGTGGACGCCACAAGCCACGAGATAAAGTCGCTGAACTACTTGAACAGCATTCTAGCCAAAATAGAAGCAAACATCTACGGTGTGGACGAAGCCATATGCCTAGACAAAAACGGCCACGTCTGCGAAGGAGTGGCGGAGAACATATTCATAGTCAAAAATGGCCGAATATACACGCCTCCAAGCTCGAGTGGCGCACTGCCCGGAATAACAGCGGAAGCAGTTAAAGAGCTTGCAAAAAGCTTGGGCTACGAGGTAATAGAGAAGAACATTACACCTTACGAGCTTTTCACGGCAGATGAAGTCTTCTTCACGGGAACAGCTGCCGAAATAATTCCAGTCAGAGAGGTAAACAGAAGACAGATAGGTGATGGGAAACCAGGCCCAATAACGAGAAGGCTTATGGAAGAATTTTCAAAGCTTGTGCAGGATCCAAAGCATGGAGTGCCTATTTACCAATAGCAGCCCATAGACCATCAGCGTCGCGCTCGAGATGGACAAGCACGGTTCATTTACTTTTTACCATGAAACTTTCAAGGAGATTAAAGGCTTCTTCAAGAGTTTCTATGGGTGGCAAAAACACGCCTCTAACATGGCCTGCCCCGTAAACTGGACAGAAACCTGAACCATGGACAAAGAGCACACCAGTTTCCTTCAAAAGCTCCAACACAAAGTCAAAGTCGGTCTTCCACCTTGAACCTACACCGTGAATTTTGGGGAAAACATAGAAGGCAGCGTCTGGCTTTGTGCAGCTTATCCCCTCAATCTCATTAAGCCTTTTCCAAGCATAGTCCCTTCTAGCTTTAAGCTTCGAAACCATCTCGCGGATATGATCCTGAGGACCTTTTAAAGCAGCTATGCCAGCCTTTTGCACCGGGGTGTTGGCGCAAAGCCTTATCCTAGCCTCCTTTTCAACGCACTCCTTTAACTCTTTAAGTTCGCCTCTTGGACTGTGAAAGTATATGTAGCCGAGCCTCCAGCCAGTCATCAAATAAGCCTTGGAGAAACCGTTAAGCCCTATTACGGGCACGTCCTTGGCAAGGCTTGCAGTGCTGACGAAACGCTTCTCAAAAACAAGTTGATCATATATCTCGTCGGAAATCACTGGAACTCCGTGCTCAGCAGCTACATCCAAAATCTGTTTAAGCGTTTTCTCCTCGTAAAGAGCGCCACAAGGATTGTTGGGATTTATAACGACTATAGCCCGCGTTCTATCCGAAACCTTCCTCCGCAGATCATCAATGTCCGGCCGCCAACCCTCCTCCTCAACAGTCCTATAAGTAACCGGAACCCCACCGAAGAACCGAGTGTATGAGATGTATGGCGGATACGTCGGCCCCGGGAGAAGAACCTCATCCCCAACGTCTACAAGGGCAGCCATAACCATCTGAATGCCCTCAGAGATCCCGGAAGTCACGATGATGTCGTCGGCAGAAACTTCAACTCCGTTCACTCGCCTCTCCTTCTCGCTTATAGCCTCTCTAAGCTCCGGCAAACCCTCAGAAGCCGAATAAGCGTTGGCTCCGCCCTTAATCGCCTCAAACAAGGCTTGCTTGATGTGCTCAGGAGTGTCAAAGTCGAAGGCCACAGGATCACCTATGTTCAAGTAATAGATTTTCCTGCCAGTCTTCGCCAGCGCCCTCGCATAAACGATTATGTCGCGAATGGCATACTCGATGGTGCGCACTCTTTCGGTAACTCTTACATTAGCCAAAGGTGCACGCACGCCTTTTATTCAAGACAAGGCTCTCGCGGAGAAAATAAAAGGCTTATGGAAAAGTTCATGTGATCACATAGGATGCCGAAGCTTCCACAAGCTCTTCAGTTGTAACGGTCACCGTTAAACTCTTGCCCATGTACCTTTGCCAGTCAAAGGGTAAAAGCAAAACAGCTTCACCGCCAACTTTTACTACCACTTGATTTCTTGGAAATGTATACTCCAATGGCCCCGACAAACCTTGAACCACCACAGCAACCTTTGACAACGTTAGATTCCACATCGAATAGTCTAAATTACTAACGGTTATATTCAAGTATCCAGTCCCGCCCGCCACAGTGTGGGCTATAGCCGTTATATTTAGCTCCGCCACCGGAAGTGTGAACGAATAGTCGAAAGTATATTCTTTTCTGGTTTGGACTGTGGTGGCGTAAACCGTCAAAGTCAAGTTTCTTCCATAACTGCCGATGAAAGACGCCCAATTGAAGGTGCAATGGAATGTTCTGCTACTGCCTGGATCAACAAGCCCATTAATGATTGGTAAAACCTCCCCTGTTTTCTTGACCACAAGTTTGGTTATGTTAACTGTTTCAATAGAGGAGGCATGATTCAGAACTGTTAGGTTAAAGTGCCCCTTATCCCTTAAATTGAATGCCCCATCAGCCTTCAATATTACAGGTGATGGAGTAACCACTCTGTAATCAGAGGTTTTGAAGTCTTGGGTAAAATAGGCTACAACAGTCACATTTTTCCCGCGATAATCCCTCCAATTCCAAGAAAACGTGAACAACCTAGTGGTGTTCGGCATTACTATAGTGGAACTACAGTCAAACGTTAGAACTGTGCCATTTTCCAGCGTGCATCTAACCTCTTTAACATTCACAGGGTTAGCGGACTCCGCAAGGTTAAAAATCGTCACGTCAAATCGATCAGTATAGTTCGCATCAAAAATAACTGACTGTATCACTGCATGGGCTGTTTCCAGTTTAACCTCTCTGCGGAATATATATCCTTGCTCGGTGTATATGCTGAGCGTAAACTGTGTGTAACCGTGCCAGCTGCCATTAAATTGAAAACAAACTGTTCCATTTTTTGGGAGCTGCACGGGGCTCAACCTAAAATCCGGGTTTACTTTCTCGAAGGGTATCCCCGTCGGGTCTATGCTGGTAATTGTGAGGTTTACTTCTGATTGGGGGTTGTTGGCTAGGGTTATGTTGAACCTTTTGAAGGAAACTCGTGGGTTAAAGTCTGTGGTTATTTTTAGGTCAACATAGGGGAGTTTCGCCTCTATGTTGGCTGCTGGTCCTTTGGCGAAAACATGGACCATGATCTTTTCTCCGGTGAACTTGGCAGCGAACTCTCCGAAAGTCATGCTAGCGTTGTCCACTCTGATTCTTGAGCAGATTATGTTTAAGGTTTCTCCCCTTCGAACTTTCAAGCCGTTCTCAATGGAGGGGTTCGTTTCGATAACCTTGTAGAGGTTTGTTTCGTTTTTCAAGCTTATTGCGATCTCTGTGATGTTTGCGTCGCTTGGCGAGTAGGATGGGTTTAAGACTGTGACGTTAAATGATTGGACATTTTCTGGGTTTATGTGGATGCCGGTTATTGTTATGGTGGTTTTTTCTGGGATTTCGGTGTAATAGGCTATTGTGAATGCGTATGAGATTATCCCGCCTATTATTGCGGATGCAATGATGAGGAGGATGAGGGCAAGCGTGGATATGCCTTTGACATCGGTGTGCAAGCCCATAACATCACCATGCAACGAATGGTTTATTCTCATAAGATTCTTGAAGTAGATAAATATTCTCTTTCTGGCGCTTTTTAGGCAAATTTTATTACAACGGCTGTTGTGCTTTTAAATTCTGGAAAATTTGAGGGAAAACCGTGACTGAGTACGATGCGGTTGTGGTTGGCGCCGGCGTTATTGGATTATCAACGGCTTATCACATTAAAAGTAGGCATCCAACCTCTCGAATTTTGGTGGTTGACAAATTTAACTCCGCTGGGCAGGGAAGCACAGCTAAAAGCATGTCGGCTTTCCGATGCTTGTTCTCGTCTAAAGTGAATTATTTGCTCTCCGACTCTTCTGTGGATTTTTATGCTTATGTGCAGAACAAGCTTAACGTAGATTTGAAGTTATCCTTCGTTGGCTACCTGTGGCTTTTAAGTGAAGGGGAATATGACGAACTGCGACCCATTTTAAGGGAGCTAGCAGCCAACAACCTTAAATATGAGGAGTATGAAGCAGAAGAGCTCTCCAGAAAACTGGGTTTGGTCTCCCGTCTAGCAGAAGACGAGGAAGCGGAAATTATTGGTTTAAAGGATGTTTACAAGGGTGTTTTCATTCCAAAGGCAGGAGTTGTTGACGCTGACTGCATTGTTAAGTTTTATGAGGAAGAGTTTCTGAAAATCGGCGGGGAAATCCGCTACGGTGTTAGAGTTGAAAGCCTCCTCGTGGAGCCTTGTAAGCCTTTTGGGATACCGGGGGAACCCTTTTTCTGGCAGAAGTCAAGGGTTTCGGGCGTCAAAACGGATGCCGGAGTGTTTAGGGCAAAGAAGACCATATTGGCTGCTGGTGCATGGATCCCTCAGCTCTTGGACGCTGTTGGAATCGAGTGTTTCATAAAGCCTAAAAAAAGGCAGGTTTTTGCAATAGAGGCGAAAAAGCCCGCCCTTAAGCGGCTACTTTTCACGGAGGGCTTCAATTCTGTTGGCTGCGTGCCCTTCACCATATTGCCGAAACCCAGAGTTCTGATTAGACCATTTCCAACAGAGGGTGTTTTCTGGGTTAGTTATGCCGATGATTTTCCAAGGGCTTTTAGGCTTGAGGAGGATCCGCAGCCTGAAAAAAGCTTCTATGAGTATGGCATCTACCAAGTTCTAGTTAAGTACTTTCCACAATTTAGAGACTGCCACCCATATTCGGCTTTTGCTGGACTCTATGAAATCAATACTTTGGATGGTCATCCCGTGATTTTCGAGGAAAACGACTTGATCGTTGTCGGCGGTGCCAGCGGAAGCGGAATAATGAAGGCGGACGCTATAGGCAGAATTGCTGCAGCGCTTTACGATGGTGAAGAGTATGCGGTTCTCTATGGTGGCAGAAAATTTAGAGTCAGCGACTTAAGCATTAAAGAGCGACGGGTGGAACCCGAGAAACTCCAAATTTAGCCCTTTTCCAACGGTCAATTTTATTAGGTTACAGCGCCCAATATGCGTTTGTTGTTAAAGTTGGTGCTGTTATGAAGGGTTGGAATGGCAGATTTTTGCGGGTGAACTTAAGTAAGCAGAAGGCTGCAGCAAAAGAATACGACGCTGAAATGGCCATGAAGTTCCTGGGCGGCAGAGGCTTCGCCGTCAAAATCCTTTGGGATGAACTTAAACCAGGAGTGGATCCTTTGTCGCCGGATAACAGGCTTATTTTTGCAGCCGGCCCGCTCACGGGGTTTGCCCTCCCAAGCAGTGGCAAGCTTATTGTGGCGGCTAAAAGCCCTCTAACTTGGGGGTACGGCGACGGCAACATTGGAAGTTATGCCGCAGTTCAAATGCGAAAGGCTGGCTACGATGCGATTATTGTCGAGGGAAAGGCGGAGAAACCAACGATTCTGTTGATCGAGGATAGCCTAACGGAATTTTTGGACGCAAGGGATTTTTGGGGTTTAAACACGTTTGAAATCGAGGACAAGCTTAGAGGCGTTTACGGGCCAACAGCGGGCATTCTTGCAATCGGACAGGCGGGCGAAAACCTTGTGAAGTTCGCTAATATTGTCTGCCAAAAGGGACGGGGCGGCGGAAGGCCGGGAATGGGCGCCGTGATGGGTTCTAAAAATTTGAAGGCCGTGGTGATTGTGGGCTCAGGCGAGCTGCCAGCCGCATACCCCAAGGAGCTAAAGGAGCTGGGGGCTGAGGCTTATAGGGAGGTTTTAACTAAGCCAAATTACGCCTTTTGGAAAAGGCAGGGCACCATGATGACCATTGAGTGGAGCCAAGAGAACAGCGTCTTGCCAACATGCAATTTCAAGGAAGGTGTGTTTGAGGATGCTGATGCCATAGGTGGCTTTTCCATGGAGAAGATTAAGTCTTCGCAGAGGGGCTGCCCCAACTGCAACATGACATGTGGCAATGTCGTTAAAGACGCTGACCGAAGGGAGTCTGAGTTGGATTATGAGAATGTAGCCATGCTCGGCTCGAACATTGGCTTGGGCAACCTGAAAAAGGTTGCTGCGTTAAATAGGCTTGCAGACGAGTTTGGCTTAGACACCATCTCATTGGGTAATGTTTTAGGTTTCGCCATGGAAGCCTCCGAGAGGGGCTTGATAAAAGAGAAAGTTCTATGGGGAGACTATAAGACTGCAAGGGCTCTTATCGAAGACATCACGTACAGGCGGGGATTGGGGGCTGTTCTGGCGGAGGGCGTCCGCTTTACAGCTGAAAAGTTTGGGGGAGATGCACGTAAATGGGCTATGCACGTGAAGGGTTTAGAGATTTCAGCCTATGATTGCCACGCCGCTCCAGCTATGGCTTTGTCATACGCCACAAGCCCCATAGGAGCCCACCACAAGGACGCTTGGGTAATCTCTTGGGAGGTTAAGACTGGAAGAGAACGGTACAGCGAGGAGAAAGTGGATAAAGTTATAGAGCTTCAACGTATTCGGGGAGGCTTCTTTGAGTGTGCCACCGTTTGCAGGCTTCCATGGGTTGAGCTTGGCTTCGAGCTTGAATGGTATCCAAAGTTCCTGCATGCTGCAACTGGACTGGAAATTACTTGGGAGGAGTTAAACACCATCGCCGACAGGGTTTACACGTTGATAAGGGCTTTCTGGGTGCGGGAGTTCAGCGAGAAATGGAGCGCCGAAATGGATTACCCGCCGGCAAGATGGTTTGAAGAGCCCTTGAATAAAGGCGTTTTGAAAGGCGCAAAGCTTGACAGAGCCAAATACGAGGTTATGCTGAAAATGTACTATAAGAAGAGAGGATGGGACGAGCGGGGCGTCCCAACAAAAACAACGCTTGAAAGGCTTGGTTTAAAGGAAGTTGCCAAGCAATTGAAAAAACGCATAAAGCTTTGGGATTAGCCCTAATAGGACTTTGCAAAGTAAACCAGTTCCCTAGCTTCGCCGCCACAGTAGATACAGTTGGAGACAGGCTCCTCCCTTTCGAAGGGTATTATCCGAATTGTTGCGCCAGTTTCCTCCTTTATTTTTCGCTCACATAGCTGGCTGCCGCACCACGACGCTTTAATAAAGCCGCCCTTTGTTTGTAGCACTTTCTTGAACTCCTCATAACTTTTGACCGTGGTGATGTGCTCTTCGAGGAACTTTTTGGCTCTGTTGAATAGGTTGCGTTGTATGTCGTCCAAGAGTCGCCTAACAGCGTCCACAACCTCTTCATCTTTAACCGTGATCTTTTCGAAGTTGTCTCTTCTGGCTAGGGTTACCTGTCCCTGTGTCAAGTCTCTTGGGCCTATTTCGATTCTTATGGGTACGCCTTTGAGTTCCCAGTCGTTGAACTTCCAGCCTGGTGTATACTCTTTTCTGTCGTCGAGGAATGTGGATATTCCTGCTTTCTCCAGTTTTTCGCGGATTTCTTGGGCTTTAGCTATTATGGTGCTTGTGTCGGCGGTTTTGTATGGTATTGGCACGATTACAGCTTGTATTGGGGCTACTTTTGGCGGTATTATGAGGCCTTTGTCGTCGCCGTGCACCATGACCATGGCGCCGATGACTCGGGTGGATATACCCCAAGATGTTTGCCAGACATAATGCTCCTTTTCGTCTTCACCGATGAATTTTATGTCGAAAACCTTTGAGAAGTTTTGTCCAAGATTGTGGGATGTCCCCATCTGTAGAGCCTTGCCGTCGGGCATTATAGCCTCCAAAGTGGTGGTATAGAGAGCCCCAGCGAACTTTTCGCTTTCCGACTTTCGGCCAACAAGCACTGGAATAGCCAAATAGTTCTCCATTATGTCCTTATACTCGTTTAGGATCAACATCACCTCTTGGTCGGCTTCCTCTTTGGTGGCATGGGCTGTGTGGCCCTCCTGCCAGAGGAATTCCCTTGTTCGCAAGAACAGCTTTGTGGATTTGGTTTCCCATCTCACGACGCTGCACCACTGGTTCACTTTGATGGGCAGGTCTCGCCAGCTTCTAATCCACTTGGCAAACATGGCGTAGATTATTGTTTCAGAGGTTGGCCTTATGGCGAGCCTCTCCTCCAGCGGTGTGTCCCCGCCCATGGTGACCCATGCGACTTCCGGCACAAAGCCTGCAAAGTGTTCAGCCTCCTTTTTCAGAAAGCTTTCAGGTATGAAGAGGGGGAAATACACGTTCTTGTGTCCTGTCCGCTTTATTTTCTCGTTGAAGATTTGCTGGATTTTCTCCCATATGGCGTAGGAGAGCTCTCTGAAAACCATGCAGCCCTTTATTGGAGCATAGTCCGCCAATCCGGATCTTACGATTACCTGCGTGTACCATTCGGAGAGGTCTTCTGACTTTTTAACAGTGACGCCTAGATCAGACATTGTTTTCACTCTCCAGCTTTTGATTGCACGTTGAATATAATCCTAGTGGAGTTTTAGCATTTAAAATGGGCCTTTTTTCGGAGAATTTAGCAAGGTGGAATGCAATCGCCCATTTTCAGCCACTCGCAAATAGAGACGCACTTTTGTTATTTAAGGTTTCTTCCGCTAGAGAATCGATGACAAGTGTTTTAACGGTTGAATTATTTAAAGAGAAGTGTCAAGCGTTTGAGCGTGATTTGCTTGAAGGCTCTTCTCATAATTGGGGATGGAATGGCTGACAGGCCATTAAAAGAGTTGGGGTGGAGAACACCCTTAGAGGCTGCCAACAAGCCTTCCATGAACCATGTGGCAAGCGTCGGCATCTGCGGCATAATAGACCCAATTGCACCCGGGATACCGCCGGGCAGCGACACCGCCACGCTTGCATTGTTGGGCTATGATGCCTTGAAAGTTTACTCTGGGAGGGGGGCCTTTGAAGCCCTTGGATGGGGAATTGAAGTGGCACAGGGAGATGTTTGTTTTCGATGCAACTTCGCTACAGTCAATGAAGAAATGACCATTTTGGATAGGAGGGCTGGAAGAATAGCCAGCGAAGACGCCTCCAAACTTGCTGAAAGTCTAAGAAGAGTTAAACTTTCAAAGCCCGGCGTGGACTTTATCTTTGCAAACACTGTTGAACATCGAGCCGTCCTAGTTTTGCGCGGTTCGAGACTTTCTCCGGCTGTAAGCGACTCCGACCCCGCTATTGAGGGAAAAGAGATTTTAAAAGTTAAGCCTTTAGATGATAGTGCAGAAGCCAGGTTCACGGCTGAATTGCTTAACGAGCTTGCCCAGAAGTTCCATGAAGTCTTGAAGGCGCATCCCTTGAACAAGGAGAGAAAAACCCATGGGAAGCCTCCAGCAAACTTCATCTTGTTCAGGGGAGCTGGAACCCTTCCGAAAATCAAGCCGCTAAGCGAGCTTTACATGTTGAAAGCCTCATGTGTCGCCGCAACAGCCCTTATCCGCGGCGTCTGCAGGGCGGCGGGCATGCAGCTATTGAATGTTAAAGGCGCCACCGGAAACGTGCATACCGACTACATTGCGAAAGCCAAGGCTGCCGTCAAAGCTCTAGAAAACAGCGACCTCGTCTTGTTGCATGTGAAGGCTCCGGACGCCGCCAGCCACGATGGAAACATCAAACAGAAGGTTGAAGTTATAGAGAAAATCGACAAAATGCTCGCCTACATACTCAACAAGATTGATTTAAGCGAAACATATGTGGCATTAACAGCCGACCACACATCATCATGCATAACAAGAAATCACGAGGGGGATCCTGTGCCAATAGCCATAATGGGCCCCTACATTCGCAGCGACGACGTGGACGAGTTCAGCGAGAGAGCATGCGCCAGGGGAGGCCTTGGAAGACTGCGTGGAAAAAACCTCATGCCCATCCTCATGAACTATCTTGGCAAAGTTAAGAAGTTTGGGGCTTAAAGCGCTACTGGACTGGCATTAGACGCCACTCCCTATAATCTGTGATTACTTTAATGTAGCCTCTAAGCATCTTGTCCACCTCAGCGTCTCCAGTGTCAACCCTTAAAACTCCACCTTCAATGTCACGAAGCTTGCTTTTTGTCGCAGCTACGATAATTCGCTGTTTACTCACCCTTTTTATGATTTCCGGGCTTATTTGCTGGTTTCCCCTGCCGAGCAATATTCCTTGCCGGCCTATGGGCGACAGGATAATCCAGGTGTTCTGCCAGTCATCTATGGCCCCTAAAATTTTCCTCTCGTCAACATCGAGCATCACCTTGCCGTCCTTGTATATGTCCACGCCCAACACTGTTTTCGGTATGCGCAGCAGATCAGCTATGCATTTCACAGTGGTTCCGGGTCCAAGAATATATGTGGCGTTGGGATGCATTTCCTCCACAATAAACTGGGCTATGGCCATCTGGTTTTCTCTTTCGTCCACGGTGTCCGGGCTTACCTGTTTGCTTCCCTGAATCCGCATGGGAAGAAATGGCCCCCTTAGGTAGCCGTAAAGTTTCACAGCGAAGGTGTCGCTTCTAATGGCTGTTTCATCTGCATCCATAACCTCAAATTCTTGGACGTCTGCCTCTCCACGCACAAAAGCCAAAACAACCTCTGCAGCGTCAGAGGGATTTACAGCGAAAATGCCGCTGTACATTTTTACGCCAGAGGGCACCCCTAAAACTGGCACTTCAGCGTTCATCGCCTTCATGGCGTCTAAGATATCTTTGGCTGTGCCATCCCCACCGACAAAAACTATCAAGTCCACTCTCATTTTGCATAGGAGTTTTACAGCCGTCTTCGTGTCCTCCGCTGTTGTTTCCTCCCCAATCTTCATGGGTAAAACTTGAACGCGTAGTCCCGCCTCTTCAGCTTCTTTTTCGCCCATAATCCCGGGGCAAGTTAAAATTTCAATGGAGTTTCCATTTAGAACCTCTTTAAGTTCTTGGAGGAACTCCACAGCCCTTTTCGGCGCCACGGGTGTTGCGCCCCGTGCAATGGCAACCTTTAAAACACCATCTGTTCCTTTTAGGCCGACTCTTCCGCCCATGCCAGCAATCGGATTGACAATGAAACCCATCCGCATGCTTATCCTCACTGAAAGATTGCTGCGCAAGCTATAAACCGTTTCATGACTTAGACAGAATTTAATGGTGAAACATGGAACTTTTTCAATTCTGGCGATATCTAAAGATGGAAGGTCTATGGGCGTTGCTGTTGCCTCAGGCTCAACAGCCGTTGGTTTAAGGGTGCCTCATGCAACGCCGGGCGTCGGCGTAATCGCCACACAAGCCTACACCAACGTGGCTTATGGAACTGAAGGTTTAAAGTTGCTGGCTAGTGGGCTGACGCCGGACCAAGCCTTAAAAAGGCTTCTGGCAGAGGATCCTCAAAGGGAGATTAGACAAGTTGCCATCATGGACTTCGCCGGTAGGAAAGCGGTTTTCACGGGAGCGAAAACCCCAAGAGAGCGGGGAGAAATCGTCGGCGAAGACTACGTGGTTATTGGCAATTTCCTTAGAAGCGTCAAAGTACTTGAGAACATGGCGGAATGCTTCAAAAAGACTCATGGAACATTTGCCTTAAGGCTTTTGGAAGCATTAAAAGCTGGAAGTGAAAGCGGCGGAGACAAGCGGGGCGAGAAATCAGCCGCCCTAACAGTGGTGAACAGAACAAGGATTTTGCTCAGCTTAAGGGTTGATGAAAGCTCAAATCCGATTCAAGAGCTTATGGACGCCCTTCGGAAGCACTTAAATATCACGAGAAATGAAAAGCCAACTCTCTACAAAACGGGGAAGGCTAATTGTATAGGAAAACCATGAGGAAAATCCTTGTGACGGGTGCCACGGGCCAGATTGGCTCAGAACTCACGTTGGCCCTGCGGGACAGATTTGGAGGCGAAAACGTCGTTGCTGCCGGACACAAAAGAACGCCAAGCAAAAAGCTTCTGGACACTGGACCCTTTGTGTACTTAGACGTCACGGACAAAGAAGCCTTGAACAAGGTTGTTGATGAATATGACATCGACACCATCTACCACTTGGCAGCGGTTTTGTCCGCTGCCGGCGAAAAAGACCCGCAAATAGCTTGGAAAGTCAACATGGAAAGTCTTTACAATGTTTTGGAGATTGCCAGAGAAAAAGGGCTCACAAGAGTTTTTTGGCCCAGCTCCATAGCGGTTTTCGGCCCAGAAGCCCCCCGCATCAACACTCCCCAAAACACGGTTTTAATTCCAAGAACCATATATGGCGTGAGCAAAGTCGCGGGCGAGCTCCTCTGCAACTATTATTTTCACCGGTATGGCATAGACGTGCGAAGCGTACGCTATCCAGGCATAATCAGCAGCGAAACACCGCCAGGAGGGGGCACAACAGACTACGCCGTCGAAATTTTCTATGAAGCTATCCGACATAAGAGGTATACTTGCTTTTTAAGAGCCGACACTGTTCTGCCCATGATGTACATGCCAGACTGCATAAACGCAGCCCTAAAACTTATGGAAGCCGAACCCTCAAGGATTAAGTGCCGCACAAGCTATAACGTGGCGGCCATGAGTTTCTCACCAGCGGAGTTAGTGGCCGAAATTAAAAAGTACATTCCAGATTTTGTTTGCGAGTATAAGCCAGACTATAGACAGCAGATTGCTGATTCATGGCCCATGACAATAGATGACAGCGCCGCCCGCGAGGACTGGGGCTGGCGCCCCGAATACGATTTGGCGGCTATGGTTAAGGACATGATAGAGAAACTTTCGAGGCGCTTCGCTGAAGGCTGCCTTTGAATTTGCTTTTCACGGGTTTCGAATAGGAAGTGTTATAATGAAACTTGAAATTAGACTCTAGTGAGGTGTGGAGAATTGGTTGAGAGGCATCCAACCCGCTATTTGGCCGAAGAGTATGAAAGGCTTGTTCGTGAAAACCTCAATTGGGAACTTAAAGTTTTAGAATCTGCCTGCGAGCCCATATGCATCGTTAATAGCAGAGAGGTTTTGATGCTATGCGCCAACAACTACTTGAACCTTGCAACCCATCCGAAAGTCGTCAATGCCATGATAGAGGCAACCCGCAAGTACGGGGCTGGAGCGGGGAGCGACAGGTCTATTGCTGGCAACATGATACTGCACGAGGAGCTGGATAAGCGGCTGGCCAAATTCAAAAGGGCGCCGGCTTCGCTTACTTTTCAAACTGGGTTCATGGCAAATCAGGGGCTTATTCCGCAGCTTGCGGATAAAGGCGACCTTATCGTTTCAGACGAGCTGAACCACGGCTCCATAATTGACGGATGTAGGCTCAGCAGGGCTGACAGGGCCATATACAAGCATAAGGACGTTGAGGATTTGGCGCGAATCATGGAGGAGGCTGAAAAACATGACCCGCCCTACAATCACATTTGGATAATAACGGATGGAGTTTTTAGCATGGACGGGGATTTGGCGCCGCTCCCGGAGATAGTTAAAATTGCGAAAGAGCATGGTGCCGGCGTCTATGTGGATGATGCTCACGGTGAGGGCGTGCTGGGTGAGGGCGGACGTGGAATAGTAAGCCACTTCGGACTGAGACGGGATGAGGTTCACGTGGAAATGGGCACGTTCTCAAAGGCTTTCGGCGTCATAGGCGGACACATCACGGGAAGTGAGGAGCTCCGCAACTTCGCCTACAACAAGGCGCGCACATGGCTGCTAAGCGGCGCCGTTCCACCGGGGGTGGCAGCGGCATGTATTGCGGCAATAGACGTCCTTGAAACCGAGCCTGAGCATGTGAGACGCGTATGGGAAAATCGCAACCACCTACTTGACGCATTGCAGGACGCTGGTTTTGATACTGGCAACACGGAAACCCCGATAATTCCTGTTATGTGTGGGAGAAGCAAGGCTGCCAGAGATTTAGCGGATTACCTCTGGTCGAAGGGCATATTTGTTCTGCCAATATTCTATCCAATGGTGCCAAGAGATAAGGCGAGAATACGCGTCCAAGTCTGCGCCAAGCACATGCCGGAGCAATTAGACAGGGCGGCTGAAGTTTTCAAAGAAGGCGGCAAAAAGCTTGGCATAATCTAAACCCTTTAAAACCTTTAAAACCTCCATTCCCTCATTTATATTTCACGCAATGTCAAAGAGCATAGCCGAAGAAAAACAGTGGCTTCGAGAGAAGATCTGGCGGGAGATGGAAGAGGCTGGAGTGGCGGCTTTTCCGCTTCCATGCTGGGGAAGAATTCCAAACTTTGTTGGAGCTGACGAGGCGGCTGAAAGGCTCCGCCAGATTGAGGAGTGGAAAAGGGCGAAGGTAGTTTTTGTCAATCCGGATTCGCCCCAGCGGAAGATTCGGGAAAACGCCCTGAAAGATGGAAAAATCCTAATAATGGCTTCTCCAAGGCTTCAGAGAGGCTTCATCCTACTGGACCCCGCAAAAGTGCGAGGAAAGGAACATTTAGCCTCAACGATCAAGGGCGCCTTTAGATATGGTGTTGAAGTACAAGACTTCCCAAGGCCAGACCTAATAGTTGAGGGTTCAGTAGCTGTAGATCTCGAAGGACATAGGCTTGGAAAAGGCCACGGCTACGGCGACACGGAAATAGAAATCATCAAAAGGAGGTTTGGGGAAATCCCCGTGGCCACAACAGTCCACGATATTCAAGTGGTGGATAAAGTGCCCTTCGAAGCAAAGGACGAGAAAGTTTCCATCATAGTTACGCCGACGAGGATCATCCGTGTGAATCGCCATTTACAGAAAACTAGAGGGGCCTAGCGTTTTTGCTGCGCTATATAGCCAAACGATGTTGGTTTTCAGCGGAGCTTTTCAAGAGCTCTGTCAACATCGCTTAGCCCAAGCCTTTTGAGAACATCCGACCTTGGTATGCCCCTCTCATCCCAGCCTACAAGCTCGTAGTATTTGCGTTTCTCCTCATCTACACGGGCTTTCTCGATGGTTTTGCCCTTAAATGGGCCGGAAGGCAAGGGCTCATAAAACCTTGGTGGATTGTCATCGTGGATTTCCGGGTTCCATTTCAAGTCCGGGCCGCCGAGCAATAGCATGGCTCTTTGCAGCTGGATTATCTTCATGGCCTTTTTGTAAACCCACTCTTCCTTTGTCAGTTCTATGCCGGTCACCGCCCTGTAAAACTCGAAGATCGTGGAGCTGGGCACGCCGAAAACATTGAAATAGCAGTATACGCTTGAATCATGGAAGGCCATCATAAGCTCGCTTCTAAAATCGTCCAGCGGCATGCAGGCTGTCGATGTATGGTCTCCGCACTGTACGGAGCAGGCGTAAGAGTAAATTTCCGGGTAATCTTTTTCGCTTCGGATGCCGTGGGCGCCGACGCCGATGCCCTTGACCTGAACGGCATAGGGCATAACATCCACACCCTTAAGTTCGCTGATTTTCAATGCAGCTCGGTAGGTTCCCTCGGCTAGAATGTTGCCTATGCCCTCTCTGTAGGCGATTTTCTTTGCTATGACTGCAAAGGCTTCAGCGTCGCCCCATTTTAGTTCAATGCCTTCTAGATCCTCCTTTGTTAATAGCCCTCTCTGGAAGAGTTCGGCGGCAAAACCTAGCACGTTGCCTGTTTGGATGCCGCAAAGCCCTAAATCGTCAATAATCGAAGCCATGTAGACGTTTGCTTCTGGGGTGAATATGCCGAGGTTTGTGCCTAGATAGGCTTGTAGTTCATAGTCCGGGTTATCGGTTATGGCGCCCCTAAACTTTCCAGCCCTCACAATAGCCACCTTTAGGCATGTGGTTGGACAGCCAAAATCACCCCAATACTGCTTTATCCAAACACGGTTTTCAAACTGGTCAACGCCGAAGCTTTTCTCGTCATGCCATTCCTCCTGCCAGTTCCGCACAGGCTCAGAGCTTTGTTTGGCACCCACGTCGTAGCCAGCTGCGCCAGTCCCCCAGCGCCTCCAAAGCTCACTCTCGTAGGCGCTGCTGCAAACCTCCTGCATAAGCCTCTGGACAGTCTCCATGTCGGCGACCTCCGGCAGGGGCCCCGTGCCCTTAACGACTATAGCTTTAAGCTTTTTGGCACCCATAACGGCTCCGTAGCCGCCATAGCCAGCGGCATGCGACCACTTAGCCGCTACAACAGCCGTTCGCACTTTGTTCTCCCCCGCAGGGCCAATGTAGAGGATGGCGGGCTCCCGCCATTCTCCCTTATGTGGATAACGCTGTTTCAGAAGGGCTCTGCATTCCCTGGTTAGGGCGGCGACTGTTCGCTTGGCATCCATGCTCCAAATGTGGGATGCATCCCTAATTTCAACGTCTCCATCTTTAATGAAGAGGTAGACGGGTTTTTCAGCCTCACCGGAAACTATAACGCCGTCGTAGCCAGCGCATTTCAGTTCAACGCCGAACTCGCCGCCAACCGTTGAGCCGACAACCCCATTGCTCTGGGGAGACTTGCCTGAAACACAAGTCCTCCCACCTGGAAAAAAGCCAGTGAGCGGCCCCGTCAAAAACAAGAGCAGGTTTTCCGGTCCAAGCGGGTCCACCGTTTCCCAACGGTTACCCAGCCTATCCCAAAGAATTTTGGCAGCCAGTCCCCTACCGCCCACATAATCCTTCAGTACTTCATCGTCGAATCGCGCTTCTCTGACGCTTCCCGCTGTCAAATCGACTTCAAGAAACTTTCCAGCATATCCAAGAATCATAGTAGTTTTTCACCCTCCTCTCCATAAATTTTGATGGCTAAGTCCCGGGCAATCGCCTCTGGGGTTCGGGCATAAAGCTTGTAAGAATGCGTTCTCCTTGGCACAACCATAAGAACATTCCACAAACCCTCTCGGCAAACCTTAACACACTGAGGGTCTCCACCGCATAAGTCGCAGATTAAAATTCTATTCTCTGCCGGGTGCATGTGGGGAATCTTTCCTGGACAAGCCTCGATGCATTTTCCGCAACCAACACATTTGTCCGCGTCTACCAGCACGGCGCCCGTCTCCTTGCTTACGGATAGGGCTTTAGTTGGACATGCCTCAACACATGGATAATCCTCGCATTGGACGCAGAAATGGGGAAACTCGACGCCTGGAACCAGCATAAAAACCCTTATCCGAGAAGCCTCGGGCCATATGCGTTTTTCATGGAAAAGGGAACATACTATTTCACATCTTCTACATCCGCTGCATCTTGAAAGATCCCTAGCAATCCAAATGGCTTCATGTCTTTCAGCCTCAGCCAACAGCAAACCTCCAGCTAACACCTAGAACTCTTGTGATAGATTTAGGTCTCATTTAAAACTTGGCTCAGGCGGCATCCATTCAACATACGGTAAACTCTTTAAAGGCTAAAATGCCTAAGGAAGGGAGAGGCGAAACTTTGGAGGCAGATGATTTTCTACAGGAGCTTGCCAAGTGGCTACAAAACCTTTCCATTCAATATGGGTATTTGGGCATTTTCCTGATAAGCCTCTTGGGCTCCATGTCGATTTTCTTTCCAATTCCATACACGGTAGTGCTTTTTACACTGGGCTCCATCGAGACATTTAATCCAATCTTGATAGCACTCGCCTCTGGTTTAGGCTCAGCCTTGGGAGAGTTTTCGGGCTATCTGCTTGGACTTGGCGGACGGAAAATAATAAGCGAGAAGGGCAGGCACAACGTCGAGTTCCTCCTAAAAATTTTCGGGAGGTACGGTGCCCTAGCAATATTCATTTTCGCGTTGACGCCGCTGCCAGACGATTTGCTGTTCATTCCGCTTGGAGTGATGCGCTACGGTTTTTTGCGGGCGTTTATCCCAGCCTTTCTAGGCAAGCTTTGCATGAGCCTAATAATAGTCTATAGTGCCCGCTTCACTGTGGGGATAATCCGCGAAATCTTCGGAATAGAAAGCGACTGGGCTTCAGCTATCATCGGCACAGTCATAGCCCTAATCCTCCTTATAATAGTCTTTATTCTAATGTTTAAAGTGGATTGGGAGAAAGTCATCGAAAAACGCAGAAAACCTAGAGAGGGAGGGGCTGGCGAAAATAAAAGTTGACGCAAAACCATTTTCCACAAACGTAATAGGGAGATAAACACAAAAATTGTGAGATGGCGGAAGACTTGAGGGTCATAGCTGACCTACACATTCACGGACGCTACAGTCGGGCGACAAGCCAAAGCATGCGCATAGAGGAAATCGCCCGCTTCGCCAAAATCAAAGGCTTAAACCTTGTGGGCACAGGAGACTTCACCCACCCAAAATGGTTGAAGGAACTGCAAGAAGCTCTCATACAAGATGGAGATTCTGGACTCTACAAGGTCGCCAACAACTCAGACTCCCCAGTCTACTTCATGATAACAACAGAAGTCAGCACAATATTCACTTTTGAAGGTGAAGTCAAAAAAATTCACCATGTAATTCTAACACCAAGCATAGAAACAGCAATCCAAATCAACGAACGCCTAGCAAGATATGGAGATCTAGCAGCAGACGGACGCCCAACCCTAGACATGAGTGCTCCAGAGCTTGTCGAGGAGGTTATGGAAGTCTCCAGCGAAAACATGGTTTTCCCAGCTCATGCCTGGACACCATGGTTCAGCATTTTCGGTGCCTTCAGCGGCTTCGACAGCGTGGAAGACTGCTATCAAGACATGACGAAGCACATCTACGCCCTCGAAACAGGCCTCTCCTCAGACCCACCCATGAACTGGCGACTAAGCAAACTAGACAAATATACGCTGGTTTCAAACAGCGACAGCCACAGCTACTGGCCATGGCGCATGGGAAGGGAAGCCAACGTCTTCGAACTGGAAAAACTCAGCTACCGGGCGATAATAGACGCTATTAGGAAAAAGGACAAAACACGATTCAAGTTCACTATTGAAACAGACCCAGCCTATGGAAAATACCATTGGACAGGCCACAGAGACTGCCATGTTTCGCTGCCGCCAAAAGAAGCCATAAAACTCGGCAATATATGCCCAGTATGCCGCAAAAAACTGACCAAGGGCGTTGAGCAACGCGTCGAAGAACTCGCAGACCGCCCAGAAGGGTTCATCCCAAAAAACACGATAGGCTACATGCACCTGCTTCCCTTATCAGAGATAATCGCAGCAGCCCTTGGCATAGACTCGCCGTCAACTCAGCAAGTGTGGAACATTTACAACAGGCTTATTGAAAAATTCGGCGACGAGTATACCGTGCTAATAGACACTCCAAAACAAGCCCTAGAAAACACAGTAGACCAAAGAATTGCAGAAGCAATAATAAGAGTTAGAGAGGGAAGAATAAGGGTTATACCGGGATACGACGGAATCTACGGACAACCCATAATCTTCGAAGAGAGAGCTAAACCCAAAAAAGAAAAAGTTCAACAACTAAATCTTACAGACTTCATGTAAACCAGATTTTCTACGTCCCAAACTTGTAGATGTGTTGCACACGCACACAACAAGATTTATTAAGACGCAATATACACGATTCATACATGACGCCCATGTCCACAATAAGCCAACAAACCTGCAAAGAAAACCAGAGAATCGTCAAAATAGTTGACCGAGTATTGAAACAGATTTTTGGAAATGAGGCCACGCGCCTAATTTACCGATACCTAGAAAATCGGTACGCCTTGAAGCCCGAGGAAATAGCGGATAAAATAGACTTGTTCGCCAAGGGACTTGAGGAGTTTTTAAGGACAGGAGCCTATGCCATTGAGCGAAAAATTCTGGAGGACATATACTCAAGCTATGGGCTGCTTCGAAGACTTGAACTGGAGAAAATACGAAGTGAAGATTTTGCAAGCCAAGTAAGGATGATTATGAGGCGGGCGTAGGCCTCCATAGCGAACATTTTTCGGTAATCTTATTAGCCTCCTTCCGTGATTAATCCTTTCTTAAACGATTCAAAACTAGGAAGGAGGACGGTGAAGGACACATTAAGTAAGGTTATAGAGATTGCTGTCCAAAAGTTCGGTGCCGAGTACGCTGAAGCCCGCGCCCAGAAAATTTTCAAAACAATGCTTACAGTTAAAGAGGAAAAAGTTGAAGCTGCAAAGGAAGGCATTGAAAATGGTGCTGCATTAAGAGTCCTGGTCAATGGAGCGTGGGGTTTCGCCTCTGTAGGCTCATTTGACAATAAAATGTTGATGGACGCTGTTTCCCAAGCATGTAAAATGGCTAAAGCCGCCAGCCTAAAACTTAAAAATCCAATAAAACTTGTTGGAGGAAAAACCATTGAGGACGCTGTGCCAGTTAAGCCTAAAAAGAACCCTTCCGAAATACCTATCGAGGACAAGGTTAAAACAACATTGGCAATCGCAAAAACCGTTTTGGAATTTGACAAACGCATGAAAAGCTGTACGATAGACTATTTAGACCTTGTTGGGACAAACTTTTTCCTAAACAGTGATGGCACATACATAAAGCAGGACAAACTATATGTATGGTCAAGGATTCTGGCCACAGCAAAGGAGAGAGACGTTTACACTTTCAGCCGGGAAGAAGTGGGTTCCACAGCTGGCTATGAAATATTCGACGTTGAAACTCCCCAAATAGTGGGTGAAAGGGTGGCAAAAAGAGCCGTAGACCAGTTGAGGGCTAAAACCCCGAAAGGTGGAACATTTCCGGCGGTTTTGGGGCCGAACGTCGTCGGCGTGTTTGTCCACGAGGCTTTTGGGCATTTAGCCGAGGCGGACCTAACATTGTCCGGATCGGTCCTCATGGATAAGCTTGGTAAAAAAGTGGCTTCTGATGTCGTCACCATTTATGATGATGGAACTATTGAGGGTGCTTTTGGCTCCTTTAAATATGATGATGAGGGTGTTCCAGCCCAGAAGACGCTTTTAGTGAAGAACGGAGTTGTGGTTGGTTTAATGCATAACAGAGAGACAGCCCAAAAGTTTAATGCACAACCAACTGGCAATGCTAGAGCTGAAGACTTCCGCGTTGAACCAATAATACGCATGCGCAACACGTTCATGGCTCCAAGAGACTACACTTTCGAGGAGCTCATTGAAGACATAAAGTTTGGGTATTACTTCAAAAGCTTCAGAGGGGGACAAGCAAACCTAGATGGCACATTCCAAGTAGGCATTCAGGAAGGATACGAAATAGTTAAGGGCGAAATAGGTGAACCCGTACGCAATGCATCCATAAGCGGAAACACCCTTGAAACACTACATAAAGTGGATGCTGTAGGGAAAGACTTTGAACTTTGGCCTGGAAGATGCGGCAAGGGCCAAACGGCCTTTGTCTGTGATGGTGGACCCCATGTAAGGGTTTTGGAGGTGCTTGTTGGTGGCGGCGCTTAAAGAGGAAGAAGTGATAAGTCTAGCCGAGTTCGCCGTCAAATCCGCACTAAAGAAAGGTGCAATGGAAGCTGAAGCCTTCGCCTATGAGGGTTTAACGGCGACTGTTGCCATTGAAAGAGGGCAAATCTCTAAAAGTTCCAGGATAATTGACAGGGGCTTAGGGGTAAGAGTAGTCGTCGATAAGGCTGTGGGCTTCGCCTACACAAACATTTTAACAGACAAAACAGCTATCGAAGAAATCGTTTTGAAGGCGATAAAATCTGCGAAGGCAAGCAAACCGGATAGAGACTGGCAGGGTTTCCCATCTAAAAAGCGGTATCCAACAGTTAAGAATGTTTTTGATCCAACGATATGCGAGATTTCCTCAGAAGACTTGGTGGAAGTAGCCTCTACAATGTTGAATGCTTGTGAAAAAACTGATAAAAGGGTTTTTCCAGTTGAGGGCGGTGTTGGCGCCTCGTACCTTTCAAGAGCTATCGCAAATTCAAATAGCATTATAGGCTTTGACTGTGGAACAATCATCGAATGCAGTTTAGCCACAGTAGCTCAAGAAAGCGGTGAAGTAACCCCAGTATGCTTTGAATTTAATGCTGAAAGATTGTATAGAATAGACCCGGAATGGGTGGGTATTGAAGCTGCGAAACAAGCTGCTTCCGCCTTGAAAGCCAAACGGGTTGAAACGAAAAGCATGAAGACTGTGTTTGCCCATTTCGCTTTACAACAGTTGCTTTACTACACCTTGATGGATGCTGTGAAGGCTGATTACGTGCAGAGAAATCAGTCAGCCCTTCAAGGGAAGATAGGTGAAAAAGTGGCTTCCGAAATTGTGACAATCTATGACGATGGACTTTTCGAGGGTGGACTTCGCACATGGAAATTCGACGGAGAAGGAGTCCCACAACAGAAAACCCCAATAATAGAGAACGGCGTTCTGCAAGGCTACATCTATGACAACTATACCGCAAAAAGGGAGGGAAAAGAGAGCACCGGGAACGCTTTTAGAGCGGGCTACTTGTCAACACCGCGCATCGAAGCCACAAACTTCCGTCTTACCTCTGGAAAAAAATCACCAGAGGAGCTTATAGGAGAAATTGATGAGGGGCTCCTGGTTTACTCGGTGCAGGGAGCTCACAGTAGCAACCCGGCAAGCGGGGAATTCTCTGTTGTGGCAACCCCAGCGTGGAAAATTGAGGGAGGTAGGATTGCCCATGCGGTTAAAGGCGCCATGCTAGCCGGAAACATTTTCGATGTATTGAAGAACATTTCAGCATTAACCAACAACGAGCGGAAGATTGGACAGCTTGTCGCACCATGGGTGCTTGCGGAAAACGTTAAAGTTATTGGCAGGTAAATTGCTTAGAACATCCAATGCTCAAAGAAGGGCTTCAGATGGCGAGAACTGATCTAAAAAAGCGTCTGCTGAGAATCAGCACCCTCCGCATGGTGGTGCAATTTCTATCTTTCATATTCTTTAGCATCGCAATCCTCAATTTAGGTTCGCTTCCGCTACTATTGCCGATCATGTGGACTTGGGGGCTCCAGCAGAATACCGTAGGCGACGCTTTCACGGCAATACAGCTTATGTCCAGCGGCTGGCAACAGCCAAACCAGATTTTCCCATGGCTTGCAATAGCCTCCTTTCTGATAGTTGGCGTTTTGGTTGGCAAGTCGCTCTGCGGCTGGGTTTGCCCCTTCGGCTTTATCCAAGATCTAGTCGGCTTTATTAAAGCAAGAAAAATGGAGGTTTCGCAGAAAACCCACGATGACATGAAGCTTGTGAAGTATCTTGTCTTAGGCATCACACTTTTCATCACCCTAACCTTCTCTTTAGCCAAACTTTTGAAGGTGCATGGAAACTATGAAAAAGCCATGGGAATATTTGCCTACGCCCCATTCACAACCATAAGCCCCGCCGAAACATTATTTGCAACCCTGCCTAAAATGGTTAGAAACTTTTCAAACGCCGCTATAGAAAAGCCTATTCTCGAAGTTCTGGCGGGGGTTACGGATTTACCCTCCCTCTTCTGGATTCAATTATTCATTCTCGTGGGTGTACTGGTTTTAGCCGCACACATCCCAAGGGGCTGGTGCAAGTATCTATGCCCCCACGGAGCAATCATGGCCATTCTAAACAAGTTTAGTTTTATGGGTTTGAAAAGGGATCCAATAAAATGCGTTAAGGGCGAATGCCGAGAATGCGTTAAAGCTTGTCCAATGCAGGTGCGCATCTTGGAGCAGCCTTGGGAGAAAATCAATGACCCCGAATGCATATATTGCTTCAAATGTGTTGACGTTTGTCCGAACAAGGCGATTAGACTCAAGTATCCATGATATTACGCCCAAAAAGTCCGCGAGTATTCGCTTAACACACGCTCATAAACACTTTTTGTCTGCTGGCTTATTCTCTCCCAGTTAAACTTCTCCAAGACTGCTCGGTAAGCGTTTTCCCGAAGTCTGTTGGCGTAATCTTCATCAAGAAGAACCCTCGTGACACCCCACGCCAAGGAGTCTGGGTTGTCCGGGTAAACTTTAACGCCAGTCACGTCGTGCTCCACTATTTCGGATAAGCCTCCAGTGTCTGAAACCACAACTGGGGTTTTGGCAGCCATAGCCTCAAGAGCAACTATCCCGAAAGGCTCGAAAAGTGAGGGGACAACGCAGACATCTGCGCATTTCTGTAGGTTCCTGAGGGTTTCGTCGTCCACAAAACCTGTGAACAAAACTTTATGCGCTAAGCCCATGCGTTTAATCTGCTCTGAAAGCATGTCTTTCATGTAGCCATTTCCAACAATAACAAATTTAGCATTGACTTTTTTCAAGATCTTTGGCACGGCGTTTATTAAAACGTGAACACCCTTCTCATATACGAGTCTTCCAACGAAAAGAACCATTTTTTCCTCAGGTAGGGCAAAACGCCGTCTGAACTGATCTGGGTCCACATTGCCCCTCTCATATTCTTTTACGTCGACCCCATTGGGTATCATGACGAGCTTATCCTCTGGGAGGCCGAAAGCCCATTTGACATGAGAAAGCATGTAGTTGCTGCAGCATATAACTCTCCAAGCCTCATAGGTGAGCCAGGCCTCTGTCTCATGGATCATCCTCTCATAGTCGGAGTGAAGCCCATTTCGCCTGCCAATTTCAGTGGAGTGAATGGTTGCCAGCAGAGGTCTTCTGAAAACATGTTTTAAGCCTATACTGGCGTTTGCTACAAGCCAGTCATGGGCGTGAAAAAGGTCCACTCCGTCCAGCTTTTTGACGATGGCTGCAGCCTCTCTCTGCATATTCATGTTCATTAGATAAACCCAGCTTGCAAAATCCGGTGCTGGGTTCCTATAAGAATCTACTCGAAAAACTTCAACACCGTCTATAGTCTCGTGGTATGGTGCTCCTGGAAAATCGCACGTTACAACGTAGACTTTCACGCCTTTTGCTGCAAGGTTCTTGGATAAGTGGTAAACGTGGGGCGAAATGCCGCCGATAATTCTCGGAGGAAACTCCCACGTAAGCATCATAACTTTCAGCTGTTCAGCCACGAACAAAGGCCTCCCTACATAGTTCGCCGTAAACTTCTAAGATGGTTTTGGGCCAAAAATCGACGCCCAGCTTCACGATTCTCACTTTGGCTTCTGGAACCCGGTATATGCGGACAACCTCGCCGGCCATCCAATCAGACTTAACAACCACTCTATCGGCTTCATACAGGCCAAGCCATTCAATGCTTTTTATGGCCATGTTGAATGGAGTGTTAGCACCATGGGAGCGATGGTCCTCTAAGCTTTCAACGGAATAAACGAAGGGAATACCAAAAGCCTTCTTTAAAGTTACAGCTGCCGGTATGAAATGCCAATCCTGCACATCTATAAGGTCTACTTGCTTTCCACTTCTATAGTAGATGTTGGCGGCAGCCCTTTCAACCTCCTGGTTTAAGGTTAAAACCCACGTGAGAACACTGATGTGAGTTTTAACGGGGTTCGAGACTCTGTGGACTTTCACTCCTTCTTCTTCAAACTCGCCTGTTAAATAGTCGTGGTAAGTGACTAGGAATGTTTCCACCCCGCTCTGGGCAAGACGTCTCGCCAACTCCTTAACGTAGTTGGCAAGCTTTCCAACAACGCGTGGATGGTACTCCCACGAAAAAAGTATAACCCGCATTTGCGCCGCCAACTATGTGAAAAGCGCGCATACTTTAATTATTCCTCTTCCAGTCAAATAATACCATTTCCTGCCTTGGCTGTCTGCAAAGCTCTCAACATAGCCCTCACAGCTGTATTCGTCCAATATTCTTTCAACATCCGCCACGTCCAACTGCAGCACTTGAGCAAGCTCCTCACTTTTCCTCGCCAAGTCCGGAGCAGTTGCACATAAATTGTGAAGGGTTTGCAAAATTTTTTCAGAAATGGGGAGATCCTCCCTCATCATTTCACCTTAAGCCATGCAACAAGCGTACTCCTTATTTAAGAGTGATGATAGGCTTAAAAGTATTCTGTTCCTTTCTTGACAAAGCAAAGCACTTCCTTAAGCCTTGCTCGAAACACTTTTATTAAAGCCCTTCGCAACTCCTCCCCTTTCACGTTTGAAAGTCTAACTTTCCTAAGCTTCTTAGCTAACACCGTGTCATGCAACGAATGATTAGCCCAATTTTCGAAGTCTCCGCGGCTGGAGTGAAACTCTAATGATTCGAGTTCAACCCTCTTCAAGGCGGTTAAAATACCTTTAAGGCTCCATGCCATAATCCCCGTAAAGTTTTCTTCTCCAACACCCTTACAGAACAGGAAGGGTTCATTGGCGGCTGCCACGGCGAGACGAATACGATTCTCGAAGTCCAGCACAACTGCTTGGGCCGTTACATAAGCGTCCACCGGATTCTTAAATGGGCTGAAATAAGAGTGAACCTCGCCTGGTCCTCCACCTCCAGTAAACATGTAATAGAGGTGATCGCTGGTTTGCAGACAGCGCCAGATTCTGAGAAAATCCTCATCTGCTGCCTCCTTAACGATGGGTTCTAAACGTTTAATGGATGTGAAGTAAGCCCATTGCATGGTGTTTCCAAGCCAGCAGCTTGTATCTCGCTCTAAATCGGCCCATGAAACAGCTCCATGATGCTCTGGAACATCGATTTCGCCGACTGGCTCATATTTTTTGATGACATCGGAAGGTGTCGCCATTTGGAGATGCTCCCACTTCAGAATTTCCTGGGGTAAGTGCCTCAGAAAATCATGTATGCCCGTTTCAGGCCAATGATGCTCACCGAAGGTTTCATAGTCGGGGAAAATGACTATGCACTGCCCGGGAGTTGCCGCTAGCCAGCTTGCATATTTATCGGCAGTGAGAGGCCATTCACTCCACCATTTAGCTGAAAACCTAAAGCCGATGTCATCTGTCAGCTTATAGTTTCGGAGAAGGAGCTTGATTCTTTTGCAGTTCTTAGGCTTGTATAAGTAGTTAGGAGACTTTCCATGGAGTATTCGCTCTGTGCCCTCTGTAAAGATTCCGATAAAGCCCAGCTCCTCCACCGTCTTGGCTATAGCATTGTTATAGATCAGCTCTGTGTTTTCGAAAACTTGCGGGGCATAATCCAACAGGTCCTTCATGGCTTGCTGGTGCAGTTTCACTTGATCCATGAACTCGTCTTTTTCGGGGTATATGCTTGCCAAAGAATGGTAATATGTCTGGTTTAGGAATTCCACGCATCCTGTTTCCGCAAGCTGCTTGAATGATTCCAGAACATCCTTATTGAACATTTCACATTGCTCGAGAAAAGTGCCAGAAAGACTGAACGAAACCTTAACTTGCTTTTTATCTCTCTTATATTCGTCAATCAGGGCTAGGAGTATTTGATTAGAGGGGAAGTAGCATTTTCGGCAGGCTCTCTCAAAAATTTCTCTATCAAGGGCGTGATCAAAGTAATAATTGAAAAGCTCCCTCTTTTTCACACGCTTAAAAGTTTCGCCCTTCCAAAAGTAGTCTTTTTTGAGGCGATGAGGCTGATGTACCTCAAACACTAGAACTACATCCGTCAAGCCTTGCCATCTCTCTGCATGGAAATCTACTTTAGGGTTTTGCTGAATGTTTTATTTGTGGTTTGCTGATGTTTGTTGATGTTTGAAGCTCGATTCTGATTCAGAATTCATAACCTATTTATTAGCTATGGAAGCTTCTCTTAAACAAAAGGGTGAATTAGCGTGTCAATTGAAAAACTAACTGTAGAAAGCCACCATGAACTCGAACAAATGATAATGAATGAAATAAACCTAGTTGAGAAGGGTTTAACAGTAATATGCAGTGATGTCCCAATAAACGAAAAAACTACACTGGACATTTTATGCCATGACAGCAATGGGCAACTCGTCATTATACAATTGAGCGTTCAAGAGGACGACGTTATGTTGCTTCAGGGACTGCAAAGCCTCGACTATGTTGACAAGTTCAAGTCTTTCTTGAAAGCCACATACAACAAACACAAGATCGATGACAAAGAAAAGCCGCGGCTTATACTAATTGCACCGAGCTTTTCAGACGCTGTCAAAAAGGCTGTTGAAAGCATGAAGGGAATACGCGTTGACCTCTACGAGTGGGAGTATCTTAAGCTCGGAGACCACAAGGGTCTCCGCCTCCAACCTATTTTTGCTTGGAAACACGCGGAGAAAGAGGAAAAGCCAGAGAAGAAGCATGAACCGAAAACCCCGAAGAAAAAAGAAACAATGAAAGAGGAGCCGCTCCCACCGCCTCCACCAGTTTCAGAAGAAAAAGAGGCGAAGCCTAAGCAGGAGCAAAAACCAGAGCCCCCAAAGGCTGAACCCCCTAAAGAGGAAAAGCCCCCAGCACCACCAGCACCATCAGCACCACTGCCACCAAAGCCGCCCATGGAGAAGCCTAGGGAGGAACCTAAGAAGAAGCTGAGGCTTTTCTAGCCCGATAGAAAGCATTGGTTGACTCTTAATTGCGTATTGGATTTTTTGTTTGGGAGTATCCACCTTCCCTTGTCGGCGGCTTAGGCACCTACGCTGAGTATATTACTCGAGAGTTTGTTGCCCTAGGTCATGATGTAACAGTTTTCACCCTTAACCCGGGAAACCTTAAAACGAGGGAAATTGTTAAGGGTGTAGAGGTTCATAGACCGTTAATTGCTGATGCCAGCAATGTTTTCCCCATGTTCGTGATCGACGACTTGAAGAGATGGGGCACAAACATACGCCTATTCAACGACATCTTCATCTACAACATTCTGAGCGCCACAAAATTTGTCAACAGCATGCTCAAGAAGGAGGGATGCATTTACGATGTGGTCTGCGTCCACGACTGGCTAAGCAGCATAGCCGGAATCATAATCAAAAATGAGACAAAAGTCCCCGTTGCTTTCCACGTGCATAGCACTGAGTGGGGTCGGGGTGGAGGACAAGGCTCTGAGGTTGTTTCCCACCTCGAGTCAGCCATGTCGCAAATGGCTGACAGAATAATCACGGTAAGCCATGCCATGCAGGAGGATTTAATCCGACACGGCTGGCCGAAAACAAAAATCAGCGTTGTCTGGAACGGTGTGGATCCGGAACGCTACAATCCCAAGAAATGCAAGTCGGAGGAAGTTGAGGCTCTTCGAAACAGTTATGGCGTAAAACCGAATGAGAAGATGATCCTTTTTCTTGGAAGGCTAACGTGGGTTAAAGGTGTAATGAACCTTGTTCAAGCCATGCCGATGATTTTGGAAGGATACCCTAAAGTTAAGCTCGTTATTCTAGGCAAAGGTGAGCAACAAAACGACATAATTGAAACTGCAGCTAGGCTCGGCATCAGCAACCATGTGTGTTGTCGCTTTGACTTTGTCCCAGAAAGGGAGCGTATCCTGCATTATGCGGCGGCAGATCTATGTGTTTTTCCATCAACCTATGAGCCATTCGGAATAGTCAGCCTGGAGGCAATGGCAATGGAGAAGCCTCTCGTGGTCGGCGCTCAGGGCGTTGTAGGCTTCAGAGAACAGGTTGTTTCCTTCGGTCCAGACCAAAATGGCATTCATGTTAATGGCGGGAATCCAGCTGACATCGCATGGGGCATAAAAGAAGTTTTAAGCGACCCGGAAAGAGCCAAAAAGTGGGGTGAAAATGGTAGAAAAAGAGTTTTACAATACTTTACTTGGCGAAAGGCTGCGAGCAAACCTTGCAGATCTACGAGGCATTGCAACATAAGACGGAAAATGAGGACGCAAAAGTTGTCGACTTGCTGGAAAAGATAACACAAAAATAAAATGGAGTAGAAAGCGTTTAGGGCTTCCGAGAGGCAGCTTTTTCGAGGGCCACTACGCCTGGAAGCTTTTTACCCATCAGAAACTCTATTAGGGCGCCGCCTGCAGTGCTTACATAGGATATTTTGGTGGATAGACCTAACTCTTGGAGGGCTGCGATTGTGTGGCCTCCTCCGGCTAGGGAGAAAGCTTTTGAATTGGCGATTTCTTCGAAAATTCTCTTTGTACCGAATATGAACTCTTTGTTTTCAAAGACTCCCATGGGCCCACTTACAACTATTGACTTGGCATTGCGGATTATCTTTGCATAGTTTTCAACGGTTTTTGCGCCAATGTCAAATATCGGGTGGTCCACTGGCAGTTTTTCAACAGGAACTTCTTCGCGTTTCTTCTCCACTTCCACGGCAACATCCGCTGGGACCTTAATCTTGTCGGGATGTTTTTGCATGAGTTCTTTTATGCCGGGAACAAGACCCATCAGCTTTTTCTCCTCCAAGAACTTCATGTTAGGCTTGCCCAGATCGTATCCCTTTGCAACCAAAAAGACGTGGCCGACCACGCCGCCGGTCAACACGTAATCGGCTATTCCATTGTCTAAAACGTATTTTGAGATTTCAAGGGAGTCGTCCGCCTTGGCGCCGCCAAGCACGTAGACGCATGGTTTTTCAGGGTTCTCGAGCACACGGCTTAGGGATTTTAGTTCGCGTTCCATTATGCGGCCAGCTACGCTTGGCAACACCGCCGTGAAGCCAACGATAGATGCGTGGGCTCTGTGGGCTGCGGCGAAGGCGTCATTCACAAATATGTCAGCTAACGGAGCCAAAGCTTGAACAAGCTCTGACTTTGCATGTTCCTCCGGCGTCCCTTCCTTCGTTTCTCCCGCAAAGTTTCTGACATTGTCCAGAACAAGGATTTCGCCGCTTTTCAGTTCTTTGATAGCCTTTTTCGCCTTTTCGCCATAAACGTCATCTACAAATTTGACGGGTTTACCAAGCACTTTTTCGAGGATTTCAGCATGCTGTTTTAGTGGTATAAAGTCTGGATCGCCCCTTCGTCCCTGATGAGCCAACACGACGACTTTTGCACGTTTTTCAGCCAACTCCTTAATGGTTGTTTCGCCATGCGCCCTAATCCGCGTGTCATCTAAAACCTTCTTTGTTTCCGGATCTACTGGAGAGTTGAAGTCAACTCTCACGAGAACGACCTTGTTTTTCACGTCAACATCGTCTAGGGTTAAGAACTTAACCATGCGGTTCCCTCTTTCTCTTTTGAACAGAAAAATAGAGGGGTTGTTTGTTTTTAAAACTTTACATGAGAGGTTTTAGAATCCAGCTTCTTTCCCGATGAGTTCGATGAGTTCAACCATCCTGCAGGAGAAGCCCCACTCGTTGTCATACCATGCCAACACTTTGACCAAGTTTCCGCCTACAACCATCGTGGATAGGCCATCAACAATGGCGGAGTAGGACGTGTGATTCACGTCGCTTGAAACTATTGGTTCTTCTGTGTAGGCTAGTATGCCCTTCAATGGCCCTTCAGCCGCCTTTCTGAAGGCCTCATTTACCTCCTCTTTCGTAACGTTTTTCTCCAAAACTACCGTTAGATCTGTTATTGAAACGTTTGGAACAGGCACTCTGAGGGCTAAACCGTCAAGTTTTCCCTTAAGTTCTGGCAAAACCAAGCCGGCTGCACGAGCTGCCCCCGTTGTTGTTGGGATTATGTTTATGGCTGCAGCTCTCGCCCTGCGGAGGTCTCTATGCACTAGATCGTGGACACGCTGATCGTTCGTGTAGGCGTGGGCTGTTGTCATTAGTCCGGCTTTGACGCCGAAATTTTCGTGGAGAACTTTTGCCACAGGGGCCACGCAGTTGGTTGTGCATGAAGCATTCGAGATTATGTGGTGATTGTTATGGTCATACTTGTCTTGGTTTACACCCAGCACAATTGTTATGTCCGGGTTTTCAGCAGGGGCTGAAATCAAAACCTTTTTGGCTCCAGCCTGCAGGTGTTTTGATGCGTTTGCCCTATCCGTGAACAAACCCGTGGATTCCACAGCCAAATAAACGTCTAGGTCTTTCCATGGCAGCAGAGCGGGATCCTTTTGGGAGAGCACTTTTAATTCTTTGCCGTTTACAATGATGTTGTTGTCTTTGACTTGAACTTCACCTGGGAAGGGGCCATGGACTGAGTCATATTTTAGGAGGTGAGCTAGGGTTTTTGCATCTGCAACGTCGTTTACGGCTACGAAGTCTATTTTAGCTTTCCTCTCGATGGCTGCTCTGAATAAAAGTCGTCCAATTCTTCCAAAACCGTTTATGGCAACTTTTATCGGCATCTGAACCACCGTTACGCTAAATTTCGATATTAATGGAACACGCTCTCTTAATTAATTTTCCGACAGAAAATAAAAGAAAGAAATGGAGAGTTTAACGGAGTTTCATCAACACCAATTCAGCAGCTAACACCAAAGGCTCCCAAGTCTCGTTGAGGGGTGGCGCATAGGCCGTATCAGCCTTAGCCAATTCACGCACGGTCATCTGCTTCTGTATGGCAATGGAAACAGCGTTTATCCGTTGGGTTACCTCTTCGCCGCCTATTATTTGGGCACCGACTATACGCTGAGTCTCCTTCTCAACCACAAGTTTAACTTTAATTGGCGATGCGCCCGGATAATAGTCCGCCCTTGTTTTTGAGGTAACGGTTCCAGTTATGACCTCTATGCCGGCTCTTTTGGCAGCTGTTTCTGTTAGGCCTGTTGCTCCAATCTGCATGTCATATAGTTGTGTTACAGCTGAGCCCACAACACCAGGGAATGTTGCGTAGCCTCCGGCCGCGTTTATTCCGGCGACTTTTCCCTGCCTCACGGCTACTGTTCCAAGCTGTTGGACAACCGGCCTCTGGGTTACTATGTGAATTGACTCTGCACAGTCGCCGGCGGCATAGACATCCTTAATGTTTGTCTCCATTCTGGCGTTTGTTTTAATCAGTTTTGTTTCGCCAAGGGATATTCCGGCATCCACGGCAAGCTGCGTGTTTGCCCTCACGCCGAAGGCACTTATGAAGAGGTCGGCGTTAATCTGTTCGCCTCCAGCCACTATTCCGGTGACTTTTTCTGTGCCGAGGAACTCTTCAACGGGTTTGTTTGTGAGGATTTTTATGCCCTTTTGCTCCAGAGCCTCTTGAACTATTTTTGCCATATCCGCGTCAAGCATGGCTGGCAAAACTTGTGGCAGCATTTCCACGACAGTTACATGTAGGCCCCTCTCTTGGAGGGCTACGGCTGTTTCTAGGCCTATGAGCCCGGCGCCCATAACTACGGCTGTTTTGGCGCCCTCTCTTATCGCCTGTTCTATTCTTTGTCCGTCCTCGATTGTTCTTAGGGGGAGAACTCCCGGTTTTTCTCTTCCCTTTATGGGCGGCGTGAAGGCGCCCGCTCCAGCAGCGATTATGAGGCTGTCGTAGGGGATTTCCTCTATATTTCCGTTTTTGTCAACCGTTAAGACGGCCTTTTTGCCCGTGTCTATTTTTGTCACTTTTGTTTCTGTTTTTAGGTTTAGCTTCATCATTTGGAAGTAGCTCGGCGGGAAGACTATGAGATTGCTGAAGCTTGGTATTTGCCCGCCTATAACAAAGGGTAAACCGCAGCGGGAGTATCCAGCGTGTTTTTCGTCAGTTATTAGGGTTATTTCAGCTGTGCGGTCTATTTTCCTAGCCGCTGAAGCCGCATCGACGCCGGCTGCATGTGCCCCAATTATTACTATGCGTCTGGGCAAGGGTTACTTCCCTTCTATTTGATTAAGCTTTTATGCCATTCAACAGCTGTGTTAAAATCCATGAGGTTTTTGAGTTCAGCCTCCAAGTTTGAAGGCTTCACGACGAGAAGCCAGCCCTTCCCATAGGGATCTTCGTTTAGAAGCTCGGGTTTTGACTGAACTTCAGTGTTAACTTCCACGACTGTTCCACTTACAGGTGCCACCAGGTCAGATACAGCCTTTACGGATTCAACAGTGCCGTACGGCTCATTCTGTTTTATGGTTGTCCCGGGACTTGGAAGCTCAGCGTAGACAACCTCTCTGAGCTGCTTTTGAGCGTAGTCTGTTATGCCAATACGAACCTTGTCGCCTTCAATTTTCACCCACTCATAATCCTTTGAATAGTATAGGCCTTCGGGAACCTCGTATCCGTCAACTTTAACCACTGCTTTCACCTCGCATGTAGCTGTTAATCTACTATTTTTAAGCCTTTAAGATTAACTGTTAATAATCGCTGTTTTACGTCAATTTTGCTGTTGGTGACAAGCTGCAAAATTGGTAGCCCCCTCTAGTTTTCGTTTGAAAGCCCCATGTCTTATGTTTACGGGATGCCTTGTGGAAAATGTTTAATTAATTGGTTTGATGTAAAGCTGTGCAGATGGAAGGATAAGATTTGGGTGAAGAGTTAGCGAAACTTCCTCCACAAGTTCAGGAGCGTTTGCTGAGGCTTCAGCAACTTCAGCAGACTCTGCAGTCTGTTTTGGCTCAGAAGCAGCAGGTTGAATTGGAGTTGACGGAGATTGAGCAGGCCTTAAGCGAGTTGCAGAAGGTTGCAGATGACGCTGTTATCTATAAGTCTATAGGCTCGTTGCTGGTGAAAACGGATAAAGCGAAAGTTGTAGCGGACTTAAATGAGAGGAAAGAGCTGTTGAACATGCGGGCAACTGTTTTGGGCAAGCAGGAAGAGCGTCTCCGAAGCCAAATGAAGGAGCTTCAAGTCAAGCTTCAACAGGATTTAGCCCCGCTTTCAGGAACCCAACCCTAGAATAGCCTCCGGGTGGGAAATTTGGAAGACATCGGTTTGCCAGAGCTAACTCCAGAGCAGATCGAAGAGCTATGCTCAGCCGCCGAAGAAGCCGCCAGAGCCTACATTCTATCAAGAGTCCCGCCTAAACGGGTGGAAACATTAAACATAAGCGCCGACGTGGAAATCGAAGGCGAAAAGCCATTGACATTGACAGTTGAGGTTGAATTGACCCTTTCGCCTCTCATGCGGGACTTTGACGCCCAAAAGCTTGCAGATGAAGCTGTAAGGGAGGCTTTCGCTTCTGCCGAAAAATACTTGAGGGAGCTGAAGTGTCGTTCGCAGAAATAGCCAAAATAATGGATGAACAAAACGCTAAACATGTCGTTTTGTTATGCCACCACAATGCTGACCCCGATGCCGTATGTTCGGCTTACGCCCTCTCAAGTTTGATAAGGAGGCATAGACCGCAAACAACGGTGGAAGTGGGTGCCGCTCAGAGTATAAGTCGTCTCTCAAAACACATTTTGAAGCATCTTCCGCTAACTGTTGAAACGGAACCAAACATTGAAAAGGCAGATGTAATAGTGCTCTTGGATACAAACACGATACAGCAGCTTGATAACCTAGCCGAGAAGGTTAGGGCTTCAAAGGCACCCATAATCGTAGTTGACCATCACATATCCCACCCGGAGACCGAGAAAATGGCTAGATTATGTATAACAGACGAAAATGCATCCTCAACATGCGAAATCATATACAACTTTTACAAGCAGACAAACACCAGGATTGAACAGCTTGAAGCAAAAGCCCTATTCCTCGGCATAGTCTTCGACACCCGCCACTTCGTCCTAGCAAGCTCCACAACCCTCAAAATTATAGCCGATCTCGTGGATATGGGCGTGAATGCCCAAGAAGCGTTGGCCATGCTAGCTCTCCCAATGGACTATTCGGAAAGAGTTGCTCGTTTAAAAGCGTGCAAGAGGGCGAAGCTTTTCAAGGTTGGCGAGTGGATAATAGCCCTATCCCATGTAAGCGCCTATCAGGCTTCAGCTGCCCGTGCAATAATAGATTTAGGTGCTCATGTGGCTGTGGTGGCAGGTCAGAAAAACGATAGCCTTGAAATAAGCCTCCGATGCACAAAAGAGTTCCACGAGAAGACTGGCATTCACTTGGGTCGGGACATAGCCAAACCTTTAGGTGAGTACCTCCATGGAATGGGTGGCGGCCATGCAACTGCTGCTGGCGTGAATGGGTTTGGGGAACTTGAAGCTGGGCTTAAACGCTGTTGGAAGCTTTTGAAGGAACGGATAACTCGAACGCAAATTTAAGTAGCTACTCTTAAATGAGAAAAAGTTTTAGGGTGCCGTGAAAGACCGGTATGGCAATAATCGAAACAAAAAACCTCACATACACCTATCCGGGCGCCACTGGGCCCGCAATAAAAGATGTCTCCATAAAGATCGAAAAAGGCGAGTTCGTGTTAATTACTGGTCCAAGCGGATGTGGAAAAACAACTCTTTGCAGATGCTTTAACGGACTTATCCCCCATTTTTATCAAGGCGAACTCAAAGGTGAGATAACAGTTGCAGGGCTAAAAGTGCAGGAACACCCTGTTTACGAGCTGGCAACCCATGTGGGCATGGTCTTCCAAAACCCTGAAAACCAGCTCTTTGCCTTATCAGTGGAGAAGGATGTGGCCTTTGGACTGGAAAACCTTGGATTGCCTAGGGAGGAAATCCGCAAGCGGGTGGACTGGGCGCTTAAACTGACCGGGATATACGAGCTGCGAGAGCGGACACCCATGGAGCTTTCTGGCGGGCAGCAGCAACGGGTAGCCATAGCCTCCGTTTTGGCCATGCAACCCGAGGTGATAGTTTTGGATGAACCCACGTCTTTTCTTGACCCTTTAGGCGCCAAGAAAATATTTGAAGTTATCTATGATTTGAACAAGAGACTTGGGATAACTATAGTGCTTGTTGAGCACAGGCTTGATTTAACTGCAAAATATGCGGATCACATAATCATCATGGATAATGGAGAAGTTGTTTTGGATGGGGATCCCCGCGAGGTTTTAAGCTCGGAAAAAGCCCGTCTAATTGGAGTTGGCATTCCAAAGGCAACCCGCCTCTATCAGATATTGAAGGCTGACGGTGTAAGTCTAGGGGGAGAAGTACCCCTCTCCTCGGAGGAAATGGCTGAAAAAATCAGGGAGGCACTTAAACGACATGATTGAGGTTCAAGATGTTTACTTCACTTATCCAAGTGGTGTGGAGGCGCTTAAGGGGGTATCCCTAACCATCCAAGACGGTGAGTTTGTGGCCATAATGGGGGAAAACGGCGCCGGAAAAACAACTCTCGTTAAGCACTTTAATGGGTTGTTGAAGCCGACACGGGGAAAAGTGCTGGTCGACGGGGTTGAAACAACAAGGGTCAGCGTTGCAACGTTAGCCCGCAAAGTGGGCTTTGTCTTCCAAAACCCGGATCACCAGCTTTTCTGTGAAACCGTTGAAGAGGAAATAGCCTTCGCCCTAAGAAACTTCGGCTTCAGTGAAGACGTGATAGAAAAACGGGTGACATGGGCGCTTAACCTTTTAGGGCTAGCCCAGTACAGAAAGACTTCGCCTTTCATGCTCAGCGGCGGTGAAAGAAAACGAGTTGCATTGGCATCAGTGCTTGCATGGGACCCAAAAATACTGATTATGGATGAGCCCACCATAGGCCAAGACTACCAGCAGAAGGAGAAGCTCCGCCAGTTTATTTTACAAATGAAGGCTCAGGGCAAAACCGTGGTGATTGTAACACATGATGTAGAGTTTGTGGCTGAATGCAACCCGAGAGTGCTGCTCATGCGGGGCGGCAGAATAGTTGCGGATGGAGAAGCCCGGCGGGTGCTCACGGATCCGGATGTTCTGGAGCAGGCCTCGCTGGTGCCTCCGCAGATAGCCCAAATCTTCATGCAGCTTTCAGACCTGGGATTTCCAAGGGACGTGATAGATGTTTATGAGGCTAGGGAAATTCTCTTGAAGGCTTTTAGGGGCAGAGGGTTATGAGCTTCTTTGACGGATTAAGGTTTAGAAGAGTTAGTTCGCCAATCCACAACCTTGACCCCCGTGTAAAGTTCGTCTACGCCATCGTGGTCTTCACGGTAGCCATCATTTTCTGGCAGCTTTTACCCCTAATGGTGCTGTTTGTTATGCAGTTGCCCTTTGTTTTTCTAGCAGGTGTTAAGAGAGAGTGGGTTCGCTCCATGAAGGGTGCAGCCTTCCTAGCTTCAATAATCTTCCTAACAAACTTTCTAGCCACTTTCATAGGCTCCGGCTACACGGTCACATTTGCCGCCATAGAAAACGCCTTGGCCATGACCATAAGGTTCCTAGTGCTTGTGGGTTCATTTTCCATATTCTTTCTGACAACATCGCCGGACCATTTGGGGCTTGCCCTTGAGCAGTCCCGTGTGCCCTACGAGTTCTGCTTCGCCTTCACAACGGCTGTGAGGTTCGTCCCGGTGTTGGCTGAGGAGGCCCAGACAATAATGGATGCCCAGAAAGCCCGAGGCCTTGAATTGGAAAAGGGAAACTTCTTGAAAAGGGTTAGAAACTATATTCCGATACTTATACCGTTGATCATAAGCGCCATTCGAAGGAGCCTTGAACTGGCAGAGGCCATGGAAGCCCGCGCTTGGGGCGCTACTAAAAAGCGTACAAACCTCTATGTTTTGAGGCTTCGCCGTGGAGACTACCTTTTCATAGCCATAACCGTCGGCATATTAGCGGTAGCGGTTTTCATCCGCTTATACCTCCATATACCACGTCTAGAAGAACTTTTAATGGGAACTGTTTAACCGCAAGACTTTTAACATAGACCACCTTGTAGAAAGGTTTCTCGGAGCTGGGAAAATTTGAAGTGGTTAAAGGCTGCAGCGGAGGAAATTATAGCCGGAATAAAGAGCGCCATTGAAGAGCTTAACCCCAACGAGGTGGAACGCTTCATCGAGCTACTCTTAGCGGCAAGGGACAAAAAGATATTTGTCATAGGTATGGGGAGAAGCGGTTTCGTAGGCAGAGCCTTCGCACTGCGCCTAATGAATCTAGGCTTCAACGTGTACTTTCTAGGAGAAACCATAACGCCCGCAGCTGGGAAAGGAGACCTTTTAATCGCCATTTCTGGAACGGGAACGACAAAAATGGTTTTAACGGCAAGCCTAGCCGCGAAAGAGATAGGCGCCACCGTTGTAGCCATAACCTCCTTCCCAGAGTCGCCGCTGGGACAGATAGCCGACCTAGTTGTGACAGTTAAAGGTAGGACGAAAGCGGGATGGCCCCGCGAAGAGGATTATTTGGCTAGGCAGCTCATGGGTGAAAGGGAGCCGTTGACACCTCTAGGAAGCATCTTCGAGAACAACTGTATGGTTTTCCTAGACGGGTTAATAGTGGAGTTAATGCACCGCATGGGAACAACCGAGGAAGACTTAAGGAGGAGACACGCAACAATAGAATGAAGTCATCTGATGGAGCGTGGAGCCTATCAGAGCCAAATGGAAAAAGAAGAGGATGCGCAGACAAAAGAAGAAGAGACAGAAGAGAAGGGCTAGATATAAGTAGCCTTCAGCGTTCTTTCCATTATTTGTTGATGTTGTGTTTTTAAGCGTGTTAAAGATTGAGCGTGCATACAGCTTATTAAGACTTACGATAGTATATAATCACTGAGAACAGCTACACTAAACCATCAAAGTGGAGAAGATGCCGAAAACCACAAAAAAGGCAACAACAGAGGAAACCCCATTCGAATTGGTTATCGAAGAAAAGGAGAGAAAACCAGCCGTTTTCAGAGAAGTTTACCCCATTCAAGAGCCTTATGTTTACGCCGCCATAGTAAAAGACCCTGAAACCCAGAAAACCCGATATGAAATCATAGAGCCTACACTGACAAGAGAAGAGGAGGAACGCCTAAAGGAGATCAAAGGAATTCTGATGGAAGAGATTGACGTAAACCTAAAGGATATAGAAACCAAGCAAAAAGCCGAACAATACCTAAAAGAGAAAGCCAAACAAGTCATCAACAAATACCATATCAAAGTTCCGTCGGAATCCATTGACAAGCTTCTATACTACCTTACTAGGGATTTCATAGGCTACGGCAAAATAGACCCCCTAATGAAGGATCATCTGATTGAGGATATCTCGGCTGACGGTGTGAACATACCCGTGTATGTGTGGCATAGAACCTACGAGTCCCTTCCAACAAACATAGTGTTCAAGGATGAAGCCGAACTGAACTCATTCATAGTTCGCCTGGCATATCTGGCTGGTAAAAACATCTCCATAGCGTCCCCAATTTTGGATGCCACCCTACCCGATGGAAGCCGAGTGCAACTCACCTATGGAAATGAAGTGACAAGGAGAGGTTCAACTTTCACCATCCGCCGTTTCAGAGTTGACCCCTTGACAATTTCAGATTTAATAGCCTTCAACACGCTTTCATCGGAAATGGCTGCATACCTATGGTACATCATAGAAAACAGGGCTTCGGTGCTTGTGGCGGGAGGCATAGCTGCTGGAAAAACCACCATGCTGAACTGCTTGTCCATGTTCATTAAACCCGAAATGAAAATCGTGAGCGTTGAGGACACGCAAGAGCTGAACTTACCCCACGAAAACTGGATTCCATCCGTTGTTAGGGAAGGCTTCGGATACGACAACAAGAGCACCATAACCCTCTTCGACCTTTTGAAGGCCGCAGTGAGACAGAGGCCAGACTACATTATTGTAGGGGAAATTCGTGGAGAGGAAGCCTACACACTGTTTCAGGCTATGGCAACTGGACATCTTGGGATGTGCACTATTCACGCGGAATCCGTTGAAGCCGTGATAAACCGCCTTGAATCTGAACCCATGAACATACCAAAGCCCCTCATAGCCATGATTGACTTGATAATGGTTATGACGAGAACTGAAGTTGAAGGAAAACCGGCAAGGAGAACCCTTACAGCCACCGAGGTTTTGGGGCTCAACCCGAAAACAGGCGAAATAATGACGGAGGAAGTTTTCCGCTGGAAAGCCAAAAAGGACGAATTCGAGTTTCTCGGCCATAGCAGTCTCCTCGAGGAACACATGAAGAAAATGGATCTAAGCGAGGAGGACGTCAGAAAAGAGCTCCAGCGCCGAAAAACAGTCCTTGAGTGGATGGTGAAAAAGGGCATCCGCAGATACACAGAGGTGGCAAACGTCATCCGTGAATACTACGCCAACCCGACGAGGGTCTTCAAAAAGGCTAGGATGGAGCTTAAATGAAAAAGACCAGGCTTCTTGAGATCTTCAAAAAACTTTACAGAAAAATGGGTTCACATAGGGGTGAAGGAAAGGACTCTATAAAAAATAGAGAGGCAAATATTGGGAGCCCGTTCTCGATTGCCTATAGGCTTGTGGGTGGAAGGATAGGCTTTGCGCTTCCCCTCTTTGAGGATTTGAATGTGTATTTGCAGAGGGCTGGAATAAAAACCAACTTCAGGGCTTACGTAAGTCTAACAGTTTTTTCAACGGTGCTGACCGCTCTTGCAGTGTTCATCTGCATACCATGCGTGCTCATCTTCACTTTTCACATGCCAGTTTTTCCAGCAATCCTCTTTGGATTGGGAGGCAGCCTCTTTGCAGTTGCCCTTTCAACTTTAGGGTTTTATGTTTACCCAATCTACCGCGCCGATAAGGTTAGACGGAATTTAGAGGATGAGTTAGCCTTCGCCACCGGATACATGTCCATTCTGGCAAGTGCGGGCGTACCGCCCGAGAAGATTTTCTATTCACTGGCGAACCTTCCGGTGCCGCTGGCCATTTCAGCTGAAGCCAAAAATGTTGTTCGAGATGTGAACCTTTTCGGTTTGGACATTATTTCAGCCTTGGAAAATGCTTCTAAACGGTCGCCTTCCAAGCTTTTCCGAGAGATGCTTGAAGGCTTCATTTCGACAATACATTCCGGAAGCAGCCTCGCCGAATACCTGAGGGAGAGATCCAAACAGCACATGAAACTAAAGAGAATAGGCCTCCGCAAGTTTTCGGATACACTGTCCATCCTTTCGGAGTTTTATGTAGCCTTGCTTGTGACGGGGCCGCTGCTCTTGATAATTATGCTTGCAGTTATGGCTATGATGGGTGGCGGAAACCTCGGCCTTTTAGGTCCAGACCTGCTGCTCAAAATCATTACATACATTGGAATCCCCGCGGGCTCCATAATGTTCATCATAGTTTTGGATGCAGTTTCGCCAAAGTGGTAGGTTAAATGCCGAAAATAAAGAAAACTGTAAGGCAAGCCGTGTGGGCCGTGTCGATTGTGGTAGCTGTGGCCATAACTATCTTCGGCTTTCTCGCGGCTCAAGGGACCTCGGTTTTTGATGATGTTGTTTTTTTCGCCCTTCTA
>Ga0105163_1000080_pt1 | contig 57458 bp, 53 predicted proteins | sample JNZ110809AmetaG_FD_81531 | JGI IMG/M metagenome (GOLD analysis project Ga0105163, IMG submission 81531) | Hot spring microbial communities from Jinze hot spring, China to study Microbial Dark Matter (Phase II) - JNZ 110809A | ecosystem: Environmental > Aquatic > Thermal springs > Hot (42-90C) >... | reverse complement strand
GTCTAAGACAAAGCATTTAGTCAAGTATTGTTTCAAACACATCACCACACTTTGAGATGTACTAAAAGAATTATACCACACAGTGTTTAATTAACAAAAACGGCTCTGTATCCCCGCATTAAAATGCCGGGCTTTAGAGCGTCAAAGCACTGTAAAGAGTGAGAAGGGAATATATTTTCTTTCCAAACCAAGGAGATTTGGGAAAAGCTTGTTGTTAAGTACAATTAGGTGTTTGTTTAGAGGAGAGAAAGAGTTGTTTGAAGGTACATGGATATACGACAAATGGGAGTGGGAAAAATCCCCAGTTATCCATATTAGCTTTGCTTCCGGGGTGTTTAAGAGTGCGAGGGATTTAATAGATAATATTTTGAATTTCAACGCTGTTCAAGATGAAAAGTATTCGCAAATGCTCGGATATACCGACGAAGAGATTGTTACTTATTTCGATTATTACATTAATCAAACGCTAAGCATTCTTACTAAGTACGATAGGGAAACACTCTTGAGAGAAATCAAAAATTATTACGACGGATTCAAATTCGATGGGATACACGATGTGTACAATCCATTCGCAGTATTGTTGTTCTTTGATAAGGCAAAGTTTTTGCCTTATTGGAGTGAATCCGGTTCTCCTGCCTTTTTGTATGAGTATCTTAAAACAAGAGATGTGAAACGTGAAGACATCGTTGATAAGTATACAACCGAAGATATGTTTTCAAATTACGAAATAGAAGATAATCCGCCAGAGTTATTCTTAGCGCAAGCGGGATATTTGGTACCAGTCCTTGTAACACCGAAGGAAACAGGCAAACCGTTATAATTAGAAATTCCAAATCTTGATGTTGAGATGGGACTTGAGAAAATACTTGTGAGTACGAAGTACAAGATAGATTTGAACAAAGTATCAAATAATGCAGCAATGATGATACAAGCAGTTGAATTGGAAGACATCCAGTTAATGAGAAAAGTAATGCAAAGGCATTTGTCGGAAGTAAACTACGAAGTGTGGAGTCAGATAGAATCAACGGGAGACAGGAAGATATTAGAAAGTGAGTATCAATGGTTAATAGCAAGCTTATTCAAGATGGCAGGGTACAAGACAAGCATTGACTATCACACAAATAAAGGGAGAATAGACATACTGGTAGAAACAAACGGAAAGGTATTTATAATCGAACTAAAAGTTGATGAAGATGGAAAAAAGCGTTGGAACAGATAAAAGAGAGAGGATACGCACAGCAATCCAAATTTAAGAAAGTGTACATGATAGGGATACGGATAAGTAGTAAAGAAAGGAACATTGTTGACTGGGAAGTTGAAATTGTTCGATAGATTCAAATTCAAAACGGGAAGAGCGCTAAACCCTCCCTGTTTTTTGTACTATTCTTCTAGCATGTCTATTTCTCTTAAACTTGCTTCTTTGAGTTGTTCGCAAATTGGAAAGCTTCGGACTCTCAGGTTTTAAAAATATTCAAACCAGGAGATGATACTTGAAGAGTCTACCAAAATCCTCGAATCTATCGCAAGTATTGTTCGTAAACCTTTTAAACGTCTACACATTCGTAAATATAGCGATGTTGCTTTTCTCAAGTTCTTGATTGTTTTTCATTTCCTCCAACCAAACTTGATTAGAGAAACTATTAGAGAACACAGGATAGGGTGTTAAAAAATGTAAAGTAGTGCTGAGATAATCATCATTCCGACTAACACTGTCTTGATGACCTTGACTCCAAGTATTGAGTTTAATTTTGCACCCACGGCTCCCCCTATGAACGAACCAGCACCCAGAACCATGCCTGGTACGATTTCCACCTTTTTTCCAACGGTGAAGAGCAATAGAGATACAAAAGTGAACGCAAGTGTGAGTACTATTTTCATCGCGTTCGCCATTTTAAGTTCCACATGCTCAAGCTTTGTTAGAGCTGTCACAAGGAAAAACCCCACTCCCGCTTGGATATAGCCACCGTAAATACCAATCAAGAAAAATACTAAGTGTCTAAGCAAAACCGCAACATTGTTATCAGTTTTCCGACGCTTTTTTCTTTCAGGGAGCATCATGTAAACCGCCATGAAGAGAAAAATGATACCAAGGCTAGTTTGGAGCCATCTTTCCGGTATTTTTATCGCTATACTCGTACCCAGTATCGCGCCAGTCATAGTGGGAATAAGTAGTCTGGTTGCTAAAGGAATATCGAGCATCTTATTTTTCATAAAGTTTGCTGTTGCGCTCACATTTTGAAGGAGTATGGCTATCCTATTGGTACCATTTGCAACACTTGGTGGCAATCCAAAAAGACTGAGAATTGGGAGTGTAACAAAGGACCCTCCACCTGCCAGCACGTTCACGATACCGGAGAAAAGGCCTCCTAAGAAAAGTAAGACGTACTTACCAAAAAGGACTATATCGAGCATTCGACCACCCTTTCCTGAAGATTTTTGCACAAACTACTAGTGATTAAAAAGCTTCCAAGAAAGCTTTTAAAAGTTCCACAAGATTGATTAAATCATCGATGTGAATCATTTCAACTTGCGAATGTAAGTACAAAACCGGTACACTGAGTGCTAGCATTGGAACACCGATGTCTACAAATACACTTGCATCGTTACCCCCACCAGTAATCCCCAACTGTAACGGAATACCACGCCCTTGGGCCAATCTCACAACGAATTTAACAACATTTGGATCCGAGATTGAAGAATTATCCACTGCCCTGATAACGGGACCTTGTCCTAGTTTTATGTGTTTGTTTTGCTTACTACAGCAAGCGAATGAGTCAACTGCGATTGCTAACGCCGGACGAAACTTTGTCGCAAGTGCTCTTGCCCCCTTAAGACCTATCTCCTCTTGTACCGTCCAGGCGAACACTGTGTTTCTCTGTGGTGTTAGATTCCTTGCAACTTGCACAAGAGCGTAACAACCAAACCTATCGTCCAATGAGCGAACTGAAATATATTTCTTGTTAAGTATTGTTGGAAACTTCTTGAAAACTACAGGATCGAGAATTTTCACGCCTAAAGTCTCAACCTCATCTTTTGAGGTAGCACCTATGTCAATTACTTTTTCAAAAGTTTCACCATCCATTTTAAGGTGCGGGGGGACTGCGCCAAATACTCCATCAACCAAATCTCCATTTTCAGTCACAATCTGCACATAAGTTCCCGGAAGTGTCTCCTCGATTATTCCACCAACGTTTCTGACCACGAGTTTTCCATCCTCACGAATCGTACTAACGTAAAACCCTATTTCGTCCATGTGTGCCATCAGGAGAACCGCACCATCCGAGATTTTGCCAGTAACTTCGAGGATTAAATTGCCAATCGAATCTTCATATGTACGCCCTTCCGACGGTAACATTTCCAGAATACGTTTTCTGACCATTTCCTCACGCCCTGAAACACCAGGAACTAAGCATAACGATATCAGTTCACTGATGAATTCTTCCATCGAACGTGCCTCCTCGACAAATCTTTTAACTATATCGTGCGGAGTTTAATTATCATTATACCACAATCTATTTCGCTTTACTAACAGTTTCTTTATTTTACTTTTTTGCGTATTGACACAAATTTTTTGGAGTGATACAATAATTCTATGAACGACCGTGGAGGGATTGTTGGTGGAAGCCAGGGTGGATATTTATAAACACGAGGCCAGAAACTTATCGCTCATACTCAGTGGACGATTTGAATCTATCGTTGGAGCGGCGGCACTCATGACAGCATTGCCTCTTTACGTACTGGATTTGACGAATTCGGGAACGATAATGGGATTGGTTACAATGCTTGAACTTATCCCAAGATTGTTTATCCTTCCGTTCGGCGGAGTAATAGGGGACCGTGTGAATAGGAAATGGTGGATGGTCCTAATGGACGAGTTGCATGGAATATTGATTCTCTCGATCTGGTTTCTGTCACTCAAGAACAAAATTAATCTGGCAACTCTGATGTTTTTCATTATTGTTTCTTCGATAATCGATGGCCTATTCAGTGGTCCAACGGCTGCGATGTTCGGGGATGTTGTTAAAAAAGAACACATGAAGTTGGCAACCTCCTTGAATGCAGTTAGTCGGAACTTCGGAAATATTATAGGTCCTATTATTGGGGGAATGCTGTACGGAAGGTATGGCTTTTCCAATGTTTTGTTGATAACTGGCCTTCTCTACATATTTTCGGGAATAACCGAGATGTTCATACTTTACCAGTTTGAACCCAGACATCGAAAATTGAATTTTCTCTTTGAGGTAGGTGAAGGTATAAAATTTGTCTGGTCACACACGGGATTGAGATTTCTGTTTCTTTTCGCGGTCGTACTCAATTTCTTGGCAAGTCCACTGTTCATGGTGGTCTTTCCTTATCTTTCACGAGTCACCTTCAAATTCTCGGCACAGCAATACGGTGTTCTGCAAGTATTCGCAACGATAGGTGCGATGCTCGGGAATTTTGCGATCATTTTTCTTCTAAGAAAGGCAAGTTCAAAGACTCTAATAGTTTCAGGATTGGCGTTTCAGAGTACTTTGACGATATTCTTTTCCGTTTTGATATTACCCCCTTTTGGTATCAGTCGGGTAGCTGTGTTCTGGATTTTTGCTATTGCAGTTTTCTTGATAAGCTTTTTCAACGTTCTTGTTAACATACCAGTGAACGCGAATCTTCAAATACTTGTACCGTCACAAATTCGTTCTCGCGTTTTCTCAGTCCTTGAGTTTCTGGCTACGTGTATGATGCCGATTTCTTCGTTTTTGTACGGTTTTATTCTTGATAAATTGAATCCGCTATGGTTCTTTTTCTCCGTCAACTTATTAACAGCGGTGACTGTGGTAACATTCATAATAAAAGCTCCGCAGGAAGCCTACGAACCGAAAGCGTCTTATCAAACGGAGGAAGTGATATAATATTCTTGTTGACGACTGAAGAACATCGAGAAGTAGGTGGCAAATATGTTTGAAGATTACCATGAATTTCTTCGTGGAATAATCTTAAGTACCCTCGCGGGAATGTCCACAATGTTGGGAATCATCCCGATTTTGCTCATCCACAAAAAGCTTGGTGAAATGGTTATCGACGCTCTACTCGGTTTGGCAGCCGGTATCATGTTGGCTGCCAGTGCGTTCAGCTTAACTATGCCAGCTCTTGAACAGGGCGGACCTGTAAGGTTCATCGCCGGTTTTCTCATAGGTGCTGTTGTGGTAGATTTGTTTGACAAATTTTCACCACACGAACACTTTCTGAAAGGGCACGAGGGTTTGCAACAGAGGAAATTAAGTAAGATGTGGCTTTTTGTTATCGCAATAGCCATCCACAACTTTCCGGAAGGAATGGCAGTGGGAATAAGTGCTTTCACGCGGGAGGCTTACAATATAGCATTGGCAATCGGTATGCAAAATATACCAGAAGGTGCTGCAACATTCATCGCACTGCTTGACGCCGGATATTCTTACAAAGTAGCAAGTTTGGTAACATTAATAACCGGAATTGTGGAGGTACTTGGTGGTTTCTTCGGTACTTCGATGATTTACATTAGCAAATCACTTCTTCCTTACATGCTTGCTCTTGCCGCAGGAGCGATGGTTTTTGTTGTAAGCGACGAGGTCATTCCAGAAACTCACTTACGTGGCAATGAACGCCTTTCAACTTACTCACTTATATTCGGTTTCCTAATTATGTCCATCCTGGACGTACTCTTGAGTTAACTGTCTTTCTGGGCTTTCGTTCTTCAGTCGAGCTAGTTCGCGATCTGCCTCGTCGATGAAAGCGTAAACTACTTTGTCCTTCCCAGATTTTTTGGCCAGGTAAAGTAGATCATCCGCCGCTTTCAAGACTTCCGTTGGAGAGGTATATGTTGCACTACTTACCACGCCTCCGGATAACGTACATTTGACCTCTCCAAACGATGCGTTTCTAACTCTTTCCAAGATCCGTTCCATTGTCTCCATTACGATTTCCTTTTTTGTTCTCGTGAAAACTATGGTAAATTCTTCTCCACCATACCTCCCGGCAACAGCACCTTGCGGTAGGGTTTCTCTTACTATCCTCCCGACTCCCCTAAGTACCTCGTCACCAACAAGATGTCCATATGTGTCGTTTATTTTTTTGAAGTTGTCAATATCTAGCATAGCTACGTAATAGTTTGTTCTCTGGGCGTTTGAAGTAGAGTGAACTTCCTCTAAAAATCGAAGAATTTCCTTCTTATTGAGAAGTCCCGTAAGGTTGTCAACACTCGAAGCAACTTTTAACTCCCTTATCATGTTCAGCGTGTTGAACAAAAGTGATAGACTTTCGTAGGAATCGTTAAGAACAGAGTAAAGACATCTTAATTCTGCAACGCCATAAAACGCCAGGGCACCTATTTCGTTGCCTTCATAACTAACGACGAAAACTTCCGGTTCGTCACCCAGTATTTCGGAACCATAGGCACCGTAATACGTCCAGGCCGATGGTTCAAGTGGTTTTTCGAACTTTTCGAGAATTTTTTGCTTAAGAACGTTTTTCTGAAATGGAAAACCGAAGTTGTATAATCTTCCTTCCACAGTGGAAACCAACGTAAAAGCCACGGCTTCCAAACGCGAGAAGAAAGACAAAAAACTCTTCAACTCCCCAACAACGTAGCTCTCATCCCGCGCGTACTGAACTAGAGAAAGGATTTTTTTGTTCAAGACCTCGGTTCTCATCTTCTGTTCAAGTACGTCGTAAACACTTCTGATGTAACCACTTCTTTCAGGATGAACAGCGTATCTTACCGTTAAAAAGTTTTTTAATTCACGTTCAAGCTCGTCTTTTGGTAGAAGCTTGGAGATAGATTTAGTCGCACCACTGTTAATAGCCCAGAATTCGTTGATTACATCGTCTGATCCGGTTAATACCGCAATCCCCACGTCGGAAAAGGCAGGAATGGATCTCAAGTACAAACACAGTTGTAATCCCGAAAGGCCAGGCATGTTGTAGTCCGTTATTATAGCCTCGGGAAAAACTTTTAGTGCCCGCTCAATACCATCCAGAGCATTTTCGGCCACGTGAACAGTACATCCAAATTTCGAGAGAATGTTCTCCAAAACCATTCGCCAGAATTTGCTGTCGTCAACAATTAATACGTTCAAAGTTTCACCTTCTTAGAACCGCGAATACTTGCAATATAAATGGAACTGTATAAATCCTGATATGATTAAATCCTGTCGTTCACCAAATTTCTCCCGGGATGTGTGGTTAGCCTACGAGTATTATATCACAACCTTGAATTCAAGAGAACTAACCTCCTGAAAAGAAAAAGAGTTGTTTTTAATGCCTTTGGAGCCAGCAACAAGTAAGATGCAACCTATTGTAAGAACAGTTGTCAGAAGACAAAAAGACCGAAGAAAAATAAAATCAAAGCTTGAGCTAAAGAAAGGATTCTCAGACAAAGCATTAAAGCAATAGAAAACGCGTGAAAAAACCAAACCCGACAAAGTAAAACGGGAAAAATTAATGACGACAAACGCAAACTCAGGAAAAGCAAAACGGAAATTTCAGGACATATTTTTATGAAAATCTTCTGTATTGCTTAAGGAGGTGCTCAGAAAGACAGACATGTGTATTACGCTTCAGGAACTCAATTTGTACATATGTTCCTGCCAACGCTTTTCATCTTAAACTTGAAAAAATCCGATCATACCACGTTTCTCTCACGTTCAATCACCTTTCCACTGAAACGTTCGACATCCAGGTAAGATATATCCGTATGTAACGTCTTTCCAAAAACAATCTGTTCGGCTAACGCTTCGGCCACAGCTGGTGCAACCATAAAACCGTGACCGGAATACCCGACAGCATAAAAATAACCTTTCACTATCTTACTTTGTCCGATTATAGGCTGTGCATCCGGAGACATGTTGTACATCCCGCTCCAGTGTCTAATCACCCGCAGATTTTTCAGGAACGGGAAGACTCTCACCATTTTTTCAGCGAGTTCTCTTTCAAATCTGAAAGTCACATTGTAATTGATGCCCGGCTTTTCGTTCTTATCGCCCTGACCCATGATGAACTGACCGTGCATCGTCTGACGCATGTAAAAGTTCCCAGAGAAGCTAATAGCCATCATAGGGAAGAAGTTCTCCAAAGGCTCGGTTACAAGAATTTGGTGACGGTAACTTTCTGTTGGAAGTTCGACACCGGCCATTAACCCAACTTCGCGTGACCAAGGACCAGTCGCATTTACGACGATGTTACACCTGACGTACCCTTTTGTAGTTTCCACTCCAACAACCGAACCATTTTGAACATCAACTCCTAAGACTTGAGTGTGCGTGTAAATGTCTACTCCCATTTTTTGTGCTGCGAGGGCATAACCAATGACTGCTTTATGTGGGTTTGCATGTCCATCAGTTTGGCAAAATGTAGCAACCACCAGTCCGTCAGTATTTACATACGGAAATCGTTTTTTAACTTGCTTTGGCGAGAGTATCTCAACTTCCAAGCCTTCTTCACGTTGCATTTTTACATTTTGTTCAAACTGTTGTGCTTCGAGTTCGTCATAGGAGAGAATTAGGTAGCCACCCTGGTAATACTCTATATCCATACCAACATCTTCTTTGTATCTTTCAAACAACTTGACACTTCTCATTGCTAGTCTAACATTACTCCTTGTCGACCACTGCTGTCTTATCCCCCCAGCACATCTTCCTGTGGAACCGGAGGAGAGGTAGGATTTTTCAAAGACTGAAACGGAGTTTTCACCAAATTTTGCGAGGAAATACGCGAGAGCTGTACCAGTTATCCCACCACCGATGATACAGACGCTGTAATGATTTCGTTTTATCTCACCTCTCATTCCTGTTCCCCCCTATGAGATGCTTCGAATGTTTCTTCGCTTAAATCTCGGGAGTTGATTATTGCTTCAAATGGTAAAGGAAAAATGGGTGGTCTGTAGGCTCCAAGCTGTTGTTCAGTAATCGGAAGTCCAGTTCTTTTCGATAGTATCTGGAGCACCGTGTTTCGGCATGTTCGACCCCCGCAAGGCCCCATACCAATTCTAAGAATCCTTCTGAGTTCTTCGTAATCCGTTATTCCAGAATCGATAACGGCCTCGACATCCTCCACAGTAACTTCCTCACACCTGCAAACATAGACATCCTCCTTTTTAGGAATTCTGAAATAGCGTACTTCATTTTCGTAGCCTTTGGGAACTCTTAGGTACACAATATGCGTTTTCTCTCTACGGTTAATCACCACATTCTCAATTTCTCCATCGGCTACGTGAACTCCATCTCGGTTGAGTAACTGTACTTTGGTACCTTTTTCAGGTATTGGAAGCATTTCGTAAGGTATACCAACAACACTATAATCTTTCTTTTCTTGAACCATAAATATTGCAAGTCCGGGACATTTCATCACACACACGCCACAACCGGTGCATTTACTGTAATCGATGTGAGGTATGCCGTTTATGTTACCACCAACTGATATAGCCCCACTCGGACAAGAAGTTTCACATGGATTGCAAGGAATAGCCTGAGGACATTCGATTACGGCCCTCAGTTTACCAACCGGACCTGTGTCTTTTTGGACTTCCGTGCGATAGCCACCCGCTGGGAAGTTCAAACCCATCTTTGACAGGCCAAGCCTGACCTTATCTGAGAACGGTCCACGCCTGAATTCAACTAGCTCTTGCTTCATTTTAGAAATCTTCTCTGAAAGGTCGACCCCAGTGAGTTGCTGTGCAATGTTGTATCCGGCTATGTAACCCTCTATCATCGCGGTAGTTGCCTCTTCTATTCCCGCCAAATCTCCTGCTACGTAAACGTTTGGAACTGTTGTGCGCATATCTTCGTCACGTACCGGAACATATCCACCGAGCTGCGGAATGTAAGTTAATTTTGCACCAGCTTGGCTTGCCAAATCAACTGTAGGCTGGAGTCCAACTGCTAGACATATGACATCAACCACTATCTCTCGTTCCGTACCATGAATTGGTTCGAAATTTTCATCCACTTGAGATACAATTGCGCCTTCGACTCTCTCAGTCCCTAACGCTTCGACAACTGTGTGCTTTAGCAAGATTGGAATACCCATCCTTTTAACCTTGTTTGCATGTACGATGTAACCCCCGACCCTGTCGGAAGCTTCAACGACAGCTTTAACCTGTGCACCAGCTTGCAGAAGTTGGTAGGCCACTATGAGTCCGATGTTACCCGCACCGACGATGAGAAAAGAACGTCCCGGTAGAACTTTGTACTGATTCATTAACGTTTGAACCGCCCCAGCACCATAAATCCCTGGTAATGTGTTGTTTTTAAATGCGAGAAACTTTTCCGAGGCACCTGTAGCCAAAAGTATGTATTCCGGGTGCATTTGCAACGTTTTATTTTCAGTCCTATTGTAAACAACTACGCTGTCTTCGTATATCCCCACAACTGTGGATTCAAGCATGAACCTGACTCCTAAATTCCTTGCTCTCTTCACGAGCTTTTCCCCAATCTCGTATCCACGTGTTGAAGCGTAGAAACCTTCGTGTCCAAAGAATTTGTGCGTCTGTTTTGGAAGCTGTCCCCCCGGTTCTATGCCTTCATCAACGATCAAAACATCCTCACCATTTTTGCACGTTTCGGCAACCGCGATAGCACCGCACAGACCGGCAGGTCCAGCACCTACAACAAGAACCTTCGGATTTTTAAGCCCGGAGTTCACCACCTAGGACGCCCCCTTCCCACCTGTCGTTTGACTTGCATGCCCTCGTTAACAAGTGTGATGCAAGCTCTCACGTTTGCAACACCATCAACCTCTACGAGACAAGATGAACATTTTCCAATTGCACAGAAAAAACCTCTTGGTTTGCCGTGTTCTGTGTAACCAAAGATATCTATGCCGTTCGCTATCAGCGCACTTGCTATCGTATCCCCCCTCCGAGCTTGTAACTTCTTTCCCTCAAAATAGAAACTGACTAACTCCTCTTGCTGGACCTCCGGAATATCCAAAATCGGGTGCTGACCGATACGTCTCACCGTTATCCCCCCTGGTTCATCTGAACTCTGCTTGTTGGGAAACTTGCACCCTCTGAAAAATAATTATATCCCCGCGTACCCTTTAAAAAGAAATCGGAAATTCGTTCGTTTTACGAAGATAAAAATCAGAACCCCCGGAAACTTTATTAACTACTTTCTCAGCCATGAAAACTTGAGATTAAACGCCAAGGATTCATATTTGAGACTTTTCTCTGAGGTACATAAACGGTGAAATGTGGAGCATTTGTGTCACGACAGAAGTACCTGTGATATAATTGAGGCGATAGCGAAAAAAGGCAGATACGAGGTGAGTATGTTGTTATGAGCGTGACTAAAAATGGTTTTCCGCGAGTTGTGCTAAAAAAAGACATCAAGCGAAGAATTCTCAATGGCCATCCATGGGTCTACGATAACGAAATCGAGCGAATTGAGGGCAATCCTGAAGATGGAAGCCTGGTTGACGTATACACCTTCGCAGGACAGTTCATTGGTCGGGGGTACATAAACAGGCTCTCTAGGATCACCATCAGACTCCTAACAAGAAGACCAGAAGAAATAGATTCGGACTTCTGGAAACGGAAAATTGTAGATGCCCTGAGAAATAGGTATCACTTTGTTAAGGAAGACGCATTCAGAGTCCTCTTTGGAGAGGCTGATGGTGTGCCAGGACTGATTGTTGATAAATTTTCAAGTTATCTCGTACTCCAAGTAAATACGTTAGGTATTTATAAACGACTCGAAAGTATCGTTCCTGTTCTGATTGAGACACTGAACCCAACTGGTATATTCGTGATCATGGAGGGATCCTCGGTTCAAAAGGAAGGTCTGAAGGAAGAAAAACACTGGATTTTTGGAAGTGGACCTGAGCTGATACCGTTCGAAGTCAACGGACTAAAGTTTCTTGCGGACCTTAGAGGCCAAAAAACGGGAGCCTTTCTTGACCAACGGGAAAACGCCAGAATGCTGTCAAATTTTGCCCAAGGAAGAGTTTGTCTTGACTGTTTTTCCTACACGGGAAACTTTGGGATGCATTTGTTAAAAGGTGGTGCAAAATTCGTAACATTCGTGGACTATTCAGAACGTGCCATAGAGGTTGCTCGCGAGATTGCCAAACTAAATAACTTCACCAACTGTGACTTTGTCATAGCAAATGCCTTTGACTTTCTAAAAAAACTATATGGTGAATCGAAATTGTTCGATTTGATTGTCCTCGATCCACCCTCCTTTGCAAAAAGTGCTGCCAACAGGGAATCAGCTTACAAGGGATACAAAGAAATAAACTACAGAAGCATGAAGCTGCTCAGGAACGATGGAATTCTGGCTACTTCGTCGTGCACACAAGTCATTTCTCAGCAAGAGTTCGAGAACATATTAATTGATGCAGGAACGGACGCGCGTGTAATCATGAGAATACTCCATAGAGGGGGACAACCCCTCGATCATCCCCAAGTTTACAATATACTTGAAACGATGTATCTGAAGTTTTTCGTTCTGCAGATTTCTCATTTATGAAGAACTCTTGTTTCACCATGATTTTCGAAAGGAGAATCCGCCGTGTCGAATAATCCATGTCGATTAACAATTCTTCTTCTGGCAGTTCTGTTTCTCTTTTCTGTTGTTACTTTTGGGACTTTTCTCCTTACCAATGATGCGATACTTACAATCGATGGCAAAACCTTGAAGACCGGTATTTTCGGAGGTCTGTTATATGACGGTACAGGGCTGTATTACATCACCCCGGATGGCATCTTTTCGGTCGATGGCCGAGTAAAAATAGATATCAAGGGAGCTACTCAAGTTGGACCAAGTCATGTCCTTGTTGGAAACAGGGTTTATAAAATCCAAGCTGGAAAAGCTGTTGTTTTAAGCACAGTCCCTTCCACTATGAAAAATATCGTGGTTCGTAACGACTATGTAATAGGGACAGATGGTGGACAAGTGATTTGTTACCAGGACGGCAGCGTACTTTGGTCCATTTACACACCTGCCGAGTCGATAAAGCTCAGTGCCGATTATCTTGCCGTTTTCACAACACAAACTCAACTTTTCAACATCTCAAATCCAAAGTTCATTAAACTTGAAAGGTTTTATCCTGCTTACGAGGACTATGCTTATTTCGCTGGTTACCATGCATTCAGCGATGGAAGTCGTATCCATATTTACAAAGGCGGTTCAAAACTAAGTGTTACTTTTCCTTACCGTGGTCCACTCTTATCCGATGGGTCAAACCTTTACTCAGGTAACATCGTTGTGGGACCTAACCTTACCCAACGTACGCTGAACTACTCCGTTCGTTACGTTTTGTCAGCCACAGCTCAAATAGAATTCCTGGCTCAAGGGCCAACATCAATCGGTTCGGATCAATCAAGACAGACACAACAACCTCAAATCGGTCAGGGAAGCACATCAAGTACAGTAAGTACGCCTTACAAACCGACGGAATCACCTCAAGTAACAACTCAAACCCAACAAGACACAATAACCACGAGAGAACCGGCTCAAGAAGTTGTCAAACCAGACGACAAGCTACCAACACCTAGAACACCAAAATTGTATGAACTCGTTTGGAAGGTTAGACTTAACGACGAAATATTCGGAAAACCAGCTGTGAAAGGAGACACGGCATATGTAGGAACTCTTAGAGGAAACGTATTCGCAATAAACTCTGGGAGAATCCTGTGGAACTTTAAAACAAACTTCGTAATAGTCGGACATGTTACGGTCGGGAAGCACATCTATGTGGTTTCCTGGGATGATACAGTTTACGCTTTAGACGATGACGGGAAGGTGAGGTGGAAACTCAAGCTCGATGGGGATATCTCTCAAGGAGCTGCTTGGGATGGTTATTATTTGTACGTAATAACCGACAATGGAACAGTTTACACGATAAAAGATAATACTTCCAACGCAACGATCGTCTCATCCTACAAAACTTCCAGCTTGCCGTCAATTCCACCAACCATTTCCGTCTCTGGCAAAGTGTTTGTAGTGGATGGACTTGGAAACCTATGGAGAGAAAAGTCTGTTAGCAACTACACAGGAAAAATTCGGAATCTTCCAATCATTTCCGAATCTCCGTATCCTGCTGCTTTTCTGGGATTCAATCTTGTGGATGAGTACGGATCAATCTACAGAATAATTCCCATGGAAAAAGAAACGCTCATACAAAGAGATAAGACAAACTTTCTCACATTCCCGGAAGAGGTTCTGGACGCAGTCTTGGGTAGGAAAAATATTTACATACTCACCGCTTCCGGAAAGATATACGCCATTGATCGTTCTTCGAAAAAAACTGTCTTCGCGGATACTGTCCCTAAGGCTAAGTTCCTTAGTCTCAGCGATGGTCATCTCTTTGTCTTCGGTTCAGATGTTGCCTGCTATTACGTCAACGATAATCCAAGTGGTTTGTGGAATAGCATCTTTGGTAATTCCATGAATTGGAACGCGGCCCTGAAATAAAGTTAAGCCTCGCAAGGTGAAACTAATGCTGCGAAGTGGAAAATTAATTGGAGAGTTTGAATACTTTGCCGTAGCCGTCCCTATTCTCGATAATAAGTTCGTTTTCGAAGTCAGGTCTCCCTTTGTAAAACAACCCGGGGAAATTTCTTTTCCGGGTGGTAAAGTTGAAATTGGTGAAGAACCGTATGCAACCGCTTGTCGTGAATTGGAAGAAGAACTTGGTATAACTAACCCGCGTTTTCTTTATGAACTCGACCCGCTTGTTACACCGTTTAATTACGTCATTTATCCGTACATGTTTCAACTTTCGGATTCAAGAATGGTTTTAAACCCGACGGAAGTACGTGACGTGTTCCTCGTACCAACCGAGTTGTTCTTAAAACCACATCGTGTTGGACATGTTGAAGTAATTCTCCGACCGAGGGACGATTTTCCTTTTGACTGCATTCCTGGAGGGCAGAATTATCCATGGAAAAAAGGTAGCTACACCATTTTCTTCTTTTTCTGGGGTGAACATGTAATTTGGGGACTAACTGCACGAATTGCATACGAAGCCGCAAACAAGTTACTCCAATCAGGTGTACCTTAACCGACGGTGGAATTCTGGATTTCAGGGGGATGGGGAAATGTTCTTTCGACTCAACTCGGCTGTGCTGCTTGGCTTAAAACCATTGCTCGTTGTTGTTGAAGTGGATATAAATTCAAGAAGTGTTCGCAGAGACATCAATATCGTTGGATTGCCCGATGCAGCAGTAAAGGAAAGCAAACAACGTATCTTGAGCGCATTCAAAAATTCTGGAATTGTAATGCCAGATGGCTTAATAACTGTTAACCTCGCTCCGAGTGATGTGAAGAAGGAAGGTACGTTTCTTGATCTTGCGATAGCACTTGCCATACTCGGAGCCCAGAAAAGTATCCCGAAGTTTGATAGTGTTGTACTAGGAGAACTAGGACTTGACGGTACAGTGCGCAAGGTGCGCGGTGTACTCCCTATACTTTTGGAGTTCTTTAATGAAGGAAAGGAATTCATAATCCCAGCAGAAAATTTAAAAGAAGCACTTGCCACGCAAGCAAGATTCAAAGCATTCCATACGTTAAGCGAGGCGGTGCATTCCTTGCGTACAGGTTCTTACACCCCACCGAACGTACACCAAGAAAGCAGCGAAAGTGAACATTTATCAGAACAAGATTTGGATTTTAGCGACATAAAAGGCCACACATTGCCCAAAAGAGCTTTGGAAATTGCCGCCGCTGGTGGGCACAACGTACTAATGATAGGACCGCCAGGAACTGGAAAAACTATGTTTGCAAAACGATTCCCTACGATACTTCCTGAGATGGATGAGCAAGAAAGTATAGAAACATCAAAAATCTACAGTGCGGTAGGATTATTGAATGACTGCCTTGTTCGAAAGCGCCCGTTTAGAAATCCACATCATTCAGCCAGTGCAGTCTCAATCATCGGTGGTGGAAGTAACGTCAAACCTGGTGAGATAACTTTAGCACACAATGGCGTACTTTTCCTCGATGAACTTCCAGAATTCCGTAGAGACGTTCTCGAAGCATTACGCGAACCTTTGGAAGAGGGAGTAGTAACTGTTAGCCGTGCAAAAGGTTCATATATCTTTCCAGCCAGATTTCAGTTAATCGCCGCAATGAATCCGTGTCCGTGCGGTTATTATGGGGATAAAGAAATACCTTGCAAGTGTTCACCTTTGGAAATTAGGAGGTATTGGAAGAACATTTCTGGTCCGATACTCGACAGAATTGACATCCAGATACACGTACCAAGGATTAGTTTTGAGGAGATGCGTGCCAGAAGTTATGGTGAAAGTAGTACACAAATAAGGGAACGGGTGATTAAAGCCCGGGAGCTACAGAAAAGACGGTATGTTTCCGAAAGATTCAAGCTGAACGCTCACTTAACTCATAAGATGCTTGAAAAGTATGTAACCCTGACATCGGAAGCTGAAGAACTCCTAAAATCCTACGCTTTGAGACATAAGCTTTCGGGCAGGGCAATAGATAAAGTCATCAAAGTCGCCAGAACTGTGGCAGATTTGAATGGCACCGAATGCGTTGACCTTAAAGCCCTTGCAGAAGCTTTACAGTTCCGACTCACAAATTTCGAAGAAATCGGCTTATAAGAGAACCGCGTTAATTTATTGACGTCTAGTTGATTTACGCTTAGTTGGTTTACGATGCGTGAGGAGGCAACTGGTATGAACGCTGGTGTGGAAATGCTTAAAAACTACTATAGGAGAATTGCAAAATTTTCAAGCGCTGTAAGCTTGCTCTATTGGGACATGCAAACATACATACCTAAATCTGGTGGACCGTACAGGGCGGAAACACTCGCTGAGATTTCTGGTTACGTTTTTGAACTCTCAACCTCGGATGAACTCGGTGCACTTCTTGAAAGCGCAAATCCGCAAGATGAAGTAGAAGAAGCAATTGTCCGTGTCGGAAAGAGGGAGTTTGACAGGTTCAGAAAGATTCCAAGAAAGCTTTTTGAAGAATATGTAAAAGCCTCGACCCTTTGCGAACAAGCGTGGCAAGTTGCAAAAACGAATAACAACTTCAAGTTGGTAGAACCTTACTTTAAGAAAGTTGTTGAGCTCAGCAGAGAAATCGCCGAAAAACTTGGTTACGAAATTGACCCTTATGATGCACTTATAGACCAGTTCGAGCCTGGTATGACTGCCCAGAAGATTTCAAGACTCTTTTCAGAGCTTCGTGAGTTCACTCTCAGCATACTTGCCGAAATTGAAAAGGCTAGTCCAGCGGAAGATGTTCTTTCTGGAGTTGAGATCGATGCAGAGAGACAAAAGAAATTCAACGAATGGCTATTGGATTACCTTGGTTTTGATCGCTCAAAGGGAAGACTCGATGTCTCGGAACACCCATTCACAACCCCTGTAGGTCTGAACGACGTTCGAATAACCACGCGCTATATAAGCGACGATCTGAAAAACTCCATCTTCTCAACTATTCACGAATTCGGTCACGCACTTTATTCGCTTTCAATTCCAGAAGAATTCTACGGATTACCGATCGGTTCGAGTGCATCATATGGATTTGACGAAAGTCAATCAAGATTCTGGGAGAACATCGTTGGTAGAAGCTTGGCATTTTGGAGAGGAATTCACAAGAATTTTATCCAGCTATTCCCAGAGTTTTCTTCGTATGATGCGCACCAGCTTTGGAGATCTGTTAACATTGTGAAGCGCTCCTACATTCGTACTGAGGCTGATGAGATAACGTACAACTTACACATAATTTTAAGGTTCGAACTCGAACATGCACTCATCAACAGGGAACTGGATGTTAAAGACATCCCCCTCGCATGGAACGAATACTTTGAAAAATACCTCGGTTTGAAGGTTCCATCGGACAGGCTTGGCTGTCTGCAGGACCCACATTGGTACGGTGGTTCGTTTGGTTATTTTCCAAGCTATACACTTGGAAATTTGTATTCAGCTCAGATTAGGGCAAGCCTATCAAAAGAATTGCCTCTCGACCAACTCGTTGAGGAAGGAAAGTTCGAGGCAATCAAATCATGGTTGTATGAGAAGATTTACAGCAAAGGTAGGATATACGAACCTGAAGTACTAATGGAGAAGATTTCAGGTGAACCACCTAACATTGCTCACTTTCAGAACTACATAAAGGCGAAGTTCGAACACGCTCTTTAGCGATTGAAATGCGCCCACTTTGTGGTATAATCTCATCGTGCAAAATTGTGATTTAGGATGGAAGCATTGACTTTCTTTTTTTCGTTTCCAGTTTACTTACCAGGGGGGCCACTTGTATGGCAAAAGAAAAGTTTAACCTTCAAGACAGGTTGTTAAACATCGTGAGGACCAGAAAGATTGAAGTGAAAGTTTACCTTGTAAACGGTTTTCAAACGAAGGGGATCGTCCGGTCGTTTGACAACTTCACTATACTCCTTGAAAGTGGACGTCAACAAACGCTTATTTACAAGCACGCCATCAGCACGATATTGCCATCAGAGTACATCATGCTTGCAAAGCCTGAAGAACAAGGTGAGGTAAAACCTGAAAGCACAGAGGAACAGCAACAAGCCTGAAAACTAAATTTATTCGCGATTTAGAGGTGATGTTCTACCATCGAACTGGCCGGAAAGAAAGCATTGTTGATTTGTGTTGAAACGGGGAAAGGTTTCCCTTGCTCCGATTCGCTTCAAGAACTTGAGGATCTCTGCAGAACGTTAGAAATAAACGTCTACGACAAGTTGATCCAGAAAAGGGATCGTCCTGATCCTGTATTTTTTGTTGGCTCTGGAAAGCTGCAGAGAATCGCCGAGGCTGTTAAAAACGGGGAAGTAAATCTAATAATCGTTGATGACGAACTAACACCGGTCCAGCACCGCAACTTAGAAGAGCACCTGAAATGCTTAGTTATGGACAGAACACAGATTATTCTCGAAATATTCGCGAACCATGCCACAACAGCCGAAGGAAAACTCCAAGTGGAACTTGCACGGTTGGCCTACGAACTACCTCGTTTGCGTGGTAAAGGATTGTTTCTATCCAATCCAGGTGGTGGTGTGGGAACACGTGGGCCTGGGGAAAAGATCTTGGAATTGGATAAGCGAAAGATTAAGGACAGAATCTCACATTTAAGGCGTGAGCTGAAAAAACTTACTCTGAACAGGGCAAACATTCGAAAAGCACGTCTGGAGAGTGGATACCCGATAATTTCCATTGTTGGCTACACTAACGCAGGAAAAAGCACGTTACTAAGCAGGCTAGCTAGAGAAGAAAGTATTCTAGTGTCAAGCAAACTCTTTTCAACCCTCAACCCCGCTACACGACGAGTGAAAATGCCTGGCGGCAGGATATTCCTTTTTAGCGATACCGTTGGATTTATAAGGAAGCTGCCGCATACGCTAATAGAAGCTTTTAGGTCTACCCTTGAAGAGGTCCTTTTTGCTGATCTTCTGGTCGTCTTGGTTGACGCAAGTGACCCATTTTACAATGACAAGTTGAAGGCGACATTCGGAGTTTTGGAAGAGATAAGGGCCTCGGAAAAACCGAAAATGGTTGTGTTCAATAAAATCGATGAAGTTCCATTTGAACGACTAGAGATGTTGAAATTGGAACATCCCAGCGGACACTTTATTTCGGCAAAGACTGGCCAAGGTATTCCGGAATTTCTCGAAACAGTTGAAAAGTTTGTACTTTCAAACGAACCGTGTATAGTCGTGAATGTTGACGTAACGATGGTTCACGAACTCGAAAAGCTTCGTGAATTTATCACAGTCACACCGATTGTTGAAAGCTTTGAGAACTCCGAAAAACTCAGATTTAAGATCTGCGGTCCCGAAAGTGTTCTAAAGAAGATGAAAAAATATTTCGAAGGAGGGCATGAAGATAATGGAACAAAAGGTCTGGATTAGATATTTTTTTCCCACGTTTCTTCTTTTATTCATAATAGTATCAGCTAGCCACGCTTTTGGTCAATTCGAACCACCTGTAAGTAATTCCTATGTCACGGCAACATTTATGGAGTTCCGGTCAACTGGCAACTCTCCACATTTTCACATGGGAGTGGATTTCAGCACTTTTCTCCGAGAAGGTGTTGAAATACGGGCTGCTGAGGACGGCTATGTGGTCAGGCTTGAAATAGATGAAGGAGGAATTTACGGAAACACAATTGTACTTCAACATGAAAATGGATACAGGACACTGTACGCCCATCTGCAAAGATTTGCCGAAAAGACGGATTTTATTGTTAATATGCTGAAGGCCGAATTTGGAAAACAACGCGTCGTAGTGGAATTTCTTTCCGACGATGTGAAATTCCAACGTGGAGAGGTTATAGGTTACTCGGGTAAAACCGGCGAAGCAACACAACCACACGCACATTTTGAAGTACGCGATAAGAATGAGAGATATGCGTACGATCCTCTCAAATTTATCGACCTAAAGAAACTAAAACCTGTCCAGATGGGAATAGGGATACAGTCGATTTTAATTTCGGATAAAGAATACCAGTACGTACCTGGTGCATCGTACGTTTTTAGTGGTGACTACCCGAAAATCAGTGTGGAAGCTTACACAGAATTAGCGAAAAATTTACTTGGAGTTAAGGAAATAAAACTGTACTTTTCCAACGAGTTGGTGTATCATATAATACTTGATGAAATACCGCTAGAACTCTACGAGAAGCCTTACGCTGTTTACCACGAGAAAACTACAATGACAAGCTTGGTTTACAGAGCATTTTACAAGCTTTATTCTGAGGAAAACTTACCCTTTGTGAGAGTAAATCGTGTTGGTGAGTTTAAAAACTCAGCTTACGATGTTAAAATAGAGATTTCAGACATTTTTGGAAACAGCGGGGTTTTCACGTTCACCTTGAAAAAGGGATGACACGACCTAGCGGGTGATAACATGTTTGGTCTTTTTAAAAGGCGCGAGAAAACGGAAGCAGAACTTGAGCGAAACCCGTTTTATAGAGAAAAGAACGCTTTGGTTGTTTACATAAGATGCAACCGTTGCGGAGAAGTTTTCAGGAGCCATCTCAGAATCGGATACGATTTCATAATCAATTATGACGATCGGTCCACTCCGTTTCTCATAGAGAAGGTCTACGTTGGTTCCAAGTGTCCAAATAAGATCGAACTTCGCGCAAAATTCACTGGCTCCTACAAGCCAGTGAGCATCGAGATAGACGGCGGAAAGTTTATCTCAAAAGAAACCTACGAAAGGGAGGCAGAGAGATGAGACGGCTGTTCACCAGTGAAAGCGTAACGGAAGGTCACCCAGACAAGATGGCAGACCAGATCAGCGACGCCATCTTGGACGCGATTATTTCAGAAGATCCAAAAGCGCGTGTTGCCGTTGAAACACTACTGACAACCGGTGTTGCTATTGTTGCTGGAGAGGTCACAACCAGAGCTTACGTCGATGTTCAGGACATCGTGAGGAAGACTGTGCTTGAGATTGGCTATACCAGAGCAAAGTACGGTTTTGACGGAGAAACGTGTGCGGTACTCTCATCCATTCACAGCCAGTCACCGGATATTGCGCTTGGTGTCGATGAAGCAGCTGAGTACAAAGAGGGAGAAAAGGCGGAAGACGAAATCGAAAAAGTTGGTGCTGGAGACCAGGGAATGATGTTCGGTTACGCAACGAACGAAACACCTGAGCTCATGCCACTTCCAATAATGCTTGCGCACAAACTCGCGATGAAACTCGCAGAGGTCAGAAAGAACGGAACGGTTCCATTCCTCAGACCAGATGGGAAAACGCAAGTTACCGTTGAGTACGACGAGAACGACAAACCCATTCGGGTAGACACAGTGCTCATCTCTACCCAGCACGAGCCAGATGTTACCATTCCGGAGATTAAGGAAGCACTCATTAAGTACGTTATAGACCCCGTGATTCCTGAACATTTGCGCGATGACAAGATGAGAATACTCGTCAACCCAACTGGAAGGTTTGTTCTTGGTGGTCCGTCTGCCGATACGGGTCTCACCGGTAGAAAAATTATCGTTGATACGTACGGCGGTGCGATTCCACACGGTGGAGGAGCGTTCAGTGGAAAAGATCCGACAAAAGTTGACAGATCCGCTCACTACTTTGCAAGGTACGTTGCAAAGAATGTTGTTGCAGCTGGTTTGGCCGATAAATTCATGATTCAGGTGGCGTACGCAATCGGTGTTGCAAAACCCGTTTCAATCATGATTAATACCTTTGGTACTGCGAAAGTTGATGAAGAAAAACTCCTCAAGGTTATAACAGAATTGTTCGACTTCAGACCTGGTGCAATTATAAAGAAGCTCAATCTGTTGAGGCCTATATACAAGAAGACAGCCGCGTACGGTCACTTTGGTAGAAACGACCCCGACTTCACGTGGGAACAAACCGACATGGTTCGCGAACTGAAAGCAGCGTTCAACTTCTGAACTGAAGAAAGATACATTTGGAAAGATTTTAAGGAGGGAAAGGAATGCCAAACACGAAATCTGCGGCAAAACGTGTTAGAGTTTCGGAAAAGAGGAGAATTATAAACAAAGCATACAAGACAAGCATGAAAAACAAAATCAAAGCAGTGTTGAAAGCAATCGCTGAGAAAAAGAATGCCGAAGAAGTTCAGCAGCTCTTTATCAAAGCACAGAGTGCCATAGATAAAGCAGCACGAAGAGGTGCGATCCACAAAAACCAAGCCAGCAGACGAAAATCAAGATTAGCGGCAAAAGTTAAAGCGTATTTGGCTCAATTGCAAAGTTCTGAGGCGAGCAAATAAACCCTATCAAAAGGGGTGTAACAATGTCCTTTTACTATGTGATGGAACTTAGCGTTAACGAACAAAGGGCAAATCTTTTGATGAGCAACGCACAACTCATCGAGTACCTAACCTCAAAAAATTGCGAGTTGCGTTACGAGGACGGGGCTCTCAAACTCAAATTTCCAGAAAACGAGGATCTTGATGAAGACGTGATGCGCGAGGTTCTTAAAGCGCTCAAGGTTCCTGTGAACGCAAAAGAGTACATTTACGAAAACGGTTCGAAGATTGAACTGTTTTCCGGAAAACTCGATCCGGAACATCCGCTTGGCCAGAGCAAAGAGGAGATTCAGGAAAGAACTATAGAAAGTATTGAAGAGGAAGAAGAAGTCCAGTTAAAGGGCTCGTTGGAAGACCTTCTTGACGAAATGGACGAGGAAATCGAAGAAGACTGAAACTAGCAAATTTGATAAAACGAAATCCGAATAAAAAAAGAAAATCAAAAGCCCCCGTACGACGGGGGCTTTTGATTTTACACCTCTATTCATGTGTTATGGACTTAAATTTTGAAGTTCTTGATAAAGCTATCCAATTCACCCACAGCACGCGCAAGCTCATCCGCATACGACCGAGCGTTCTGTATTTGTTCAGCTTGCGCTGCAATTTGTTCTGCCATCTCTTCTATGTCGTGCTCAACAGCCTGGATGTTTTTTGTAACCCTGTCCATCGCCGCACTAACTTCTTGGGTAGCACCGCTTTGTTCTTCCGCTGTGGCCGCAAGGTCCGTAGTCATTCTCGAAACCTCTTCGATCTTGTCTATAAGAAGTCTCAAACTATCTCCAGCTTGTTTGACAATCTCCACATAACTATCAACCATTTGACTGACGCTGGTGGTAACCTTTTCTACACGTTTTGCTTGTTCACCGATTTTACCGAGAATTTCAGCTATCTTCTTTGTTGCTTGCCTACTCTCCTCTGCCAGTTTCCTGATCTCGTCTGCCACAACTGCAAACCCGCGTCCAGCCTCGCCGGCCCGCGCAGCTTCAATTGCCGCATTTAGTGCCAAAAGGTTTGTTTGCTCAGCAATGCTGGAGATCGTGTTAACTATCTCTCCTATTTGATTTGAGAATTTGGTCAGCTCCACTATTGCAGTAAGGGATTCACCCATTCCGTTCCTGATCTGACCAACCGATTTCTCAACTTCTGTCATTCTTGACGAAACGGTAGTCACATTTTCCTTCATCAACTCCGCACTGTGGGATAGTCTTTCCGAGTATTTAGCTATATTTTGTGCTCCAGCCGCTACTTCTTCCATACCACTGTTTGCTTCCTCTGTAGCTGCTGCAATGTCTTGAACCTCGAGTGTCGTTTTTTGAACTGTCTCTTTTGACAGCTGCGCAGCTTCTGCAGAATTTTGTGCAAGCTCGTCGAGCATGAACGAAACTGAAGAAACTTGTGCCCCAAGCTTCATAACTTCACCGACGGTTTTCCTAAAACTTTCAATAAGCAGTTTGAACGAATAACCAAGTTGAGCAATTTCATCCTTTCCGATTTTTGTTTCGTCAACGGTCGCAGTTAAATCGTTCTGTGCCACTTTTTGAGCTATCTCCACGACATGATTAATTCGCTCGCTTATCGTGCTCGTCAACAAAATCGCCACAAGTGCGGCCGCGAGTGCTATTATTATACCGGAAAATATTCCAGACATTATTATTTTATTCGCAGCTTGCAGAATCTCTGCGTATGGCAGAATCGCAATGGCGGTAAGATTGTAATTACCTACTCGCTCAAATGCTGCAAATTTTTTCCCTTGGAACGTGTAAGTCACAGTTCCCTTTTTCTTAGATTTGATTTCATCTGCTAACGGCTTTGTTCCAGGCTCTTTTTCAAGGTCCAACTTTCCCACGTACTCCTGTTTTGGATGAGCAGCAACAAGTGTGTTATAAACCAGCGCTATATAGCCAGATTTGCCAATTTTTTCCTTCTCAACGAATTTTTGAAGGCCCTCGATAGGATAAATCCCTGCCAATACTCCGATCACGTTCTCCCCAAAGTCGTACACAGCTGCGGTAACAAGTATTGTTGGTTTGTTGTTGAACTCAAAAGGCAAGAAAATGTCTGTTTTTTTCTGTCTCTTTAAAATTATATCAACGCTCTCCTTTGGAAGCTGAATCTGAACGGTACCTTCCTTTGAAATGACCCGTCCATCAGGAAGCACTACATAAACTTCCATGTATCCTTTTTGTGATAGAGCGCTGTACGCATTTCTCACACCCCATGTGAGTTGTGCAATACCGAGCTCATCACTAACGTTTATCATGTACGGTGAAATGGCACCGCTGAATGAATAATCGGCTAGAGGTTTTACAATTCCGTCAAGGTACACCTCTATGTCTTTTTTAAGCGTGCTGAGAACGAGTGACTCCACTTGCATAGCACTATCGCGTACAGTGGAGCTGGATACAAGCACGGCAACGAAGATACTCGCAACGGAAGATAGAACTCCAACTAAAACGAGTGATAGGATTAACTTTGTCCTGAGGCTCATGAAACTCCCTCCCCAAGAAGAATTTTATCTACGATGAGATTTCTGATTCTTTTGTAATCGTCACCCAGGTAACGATCCTCAGATGGCTCTAAATCTACTTCAGCAACGAATTTTTCTATGATAGGAGAGCTCTTTAACGGTCTTCTAAACCGTATTGCAATACTTGCGACCATTGCCTCTATCGTCACCAATGATACCACATTTTCGTAAATTTTGTAGAGTTTTCTCACCGCGTTTGCCCCCATGCTCACGTGATCTTCTTGATAAGCTGACGTCGGAATGCTATCGGCACTCGCTGGATGTGAGAGAATTTTGTTTTCATTGCACAGTGCCGCTGCGGTGTACTGCCAGATCATAAAACCACTGTTTAGTCCTTCCTCACCCCCGGCAAGAAACGGAGGGAGTCCTTCGTTTACTTTTGGGTTTAGTAACCTGTCGATTCTGCGTTCTATCATGTTGCCCATCGACGTGAGTGCTATGGAGAGATAATCCGCACACAGTGCGAGTGGTTCACCGTGAAAGTTACCACCGCTTAATATACCTTCTTCAAAAACCAAGGGATTATCGGTTGCCGAGTTAATCTCCCGTTCAACAATGCTTTTAGACCACTCAATTGTGTCGAGTACAGCACCGTAGACTTGTGGAATCGTCCTTAAGGTATAGGCATCCTGCACCTTTGGGCAGTTCTTGTGGCTTTCTCTGATTTCACTACCTTTGAGAAATTCACGCAACCACGATGCCACCTTCACCTGTCCAGGATGCGGACGAACATTTTGAATCTTTTCATCGAATGCAGAAGGTGTACCCAAAAGTGCGTCCACCGATGTGGCTGCAACAAGCGTGGCAATCTTCACCAATTTTTCAAGGTCTCTAACGATGAGGGCGAGGTGAGCACTCATAAATTGGGTGCCATTTACAAGGCTGAGTCCTTCCTTTTCTTCCAGCTGGATAGGAACAAAATCCGTTTGTTTTATATGAACAACCTGCCCGTTTTTCAGAATCCTTCCTTCGCCTATAATCACCGAAGCGATATGTGAAAGTGGTGCTAAATCACCACTAGCACCAACCGAGCCTTTCTCTGGAACGGCTGGAGTAATCCGCTTATTGAGGAGTTCAAGAAGCTTTTCTACGACGATGACCCTAACCCCACTGTAACCTTTTGCAAGTGCGTTTGCCCTTATGAGTATCATCGCTCGTACGAGGTCTTCAGATAAATAATTTCCCACACCTGTGGCGTGGGAAAGGATTATGTTTTTTTGTAATTCTCTTAGCTTGTCTTTTGGTATCTTAATGTTTGCCAGTGCACCGAAACCTGTGTTTACACCGTAAATTGGCCGTTCCGACTCCATATGTTTTTCCAGCACTTGCCGCGCTTTTTTAATTTTAAAACGAGCAAGTTTAGACAGTTCAACAGGTTCCATCAACCTTGATACTCTGTGGACATCCTCGACGGTTAAATGCTCACCATCAATAACCACCATTTAACTCACCCCGACCCAACATTACTTCTCAAAGCTCACGTGTTTTTATTGGTCTTATGTGTTTTCCTTCAACGAATCGGGCCATAATGTACAAAAGATCGCTCACTCTGTTGAGATACTTTATCACCTCTGGACGTATCTGCTCATCTTTTGAGAGCCGTACCACGAGCCTTTCAGCACGACGTGCGATCGTCCTGCAAACATCCAAATAAGCACTTGCCAGGGTTTCACCGGGCACGGCAAAAGAATGGAGTTCCACCTTTTCCTCGTACTGATGGATAATTTTTGTTAACTCCTCCACCTCGTCCTCCGAAATCAGTCGTATGAACTGTTCTCCCTTTGCCAATTCTGAGGCCAACCTGAATAGCGCTTTCTGTATTTCCTCAACGACCTCACGTTCATAATCTGGTAGGTAATGTTTCGATAATCCCAGGAAGGAATTGAGCTCATCAACCGTTCCGTAGGCCTCTACTCTTGGATGGTCCTTCGAAACTCGTTCACCGTTTGCTAAGCTCGTTTCACCGTTGTCTCCAGTTCTCGTGGTGATTGACATCATCTTCACTCCCTTTCCGTAGTGCTGCCTACAATTTTATAGTAGCACACCGCATTTTCATACCTATTTCCGTTCTTCACAAGCGCATATCTCTTCCCTTCCAATCTAAAACCACATTCTTCCATAATCTTTATCACAGGGGTGTTTCTCTCCAACGTTTCCGCTTGAATTCGCACCGCTCCGTTTTTCTCAGCCCATTCCACACCTATTTTAAAGAGCTTTTTTCCCAAGCCCTTTCCCTGGTGACTTGGGACTATCTCCAAGCCAATCTCAGCAACATGTTTCAACTTTTCTTTGGAATCGTAAAACCATACCCAAAGTTGCCCAACAATTTCTCCGTCACGTTCTACTAAAAGGAACAATCTTCTATCCCTTTTTAACCAATCTTCAACCCAACTGCGTACGCCTTCAAGGCTTATTTCATCAGGTGTTGATAAGACAGTATCGCAATGACTTGCAACGTCTATTCGTGCTTTGTACAGTCCTTCTGCGTCCTCCGGAAGAGCTTGTCTAATAATGTAACCGTCAATTTCCAGTTTTTCGGGAAAAGTGCTCATAACTTTCCCCCCAAGCCCCCGGAGCTTTTGCTGTGAAAACTCATCCTGCGTTACCGTCGTTCGGTCGAAGTTCAACGAGTTCTAAATCAACGACTGTTTTCGCACTCTCAAGTAACCTAATTGCATCCAGAACCATGTCTTTTGGGGCAATGACTCTAAGGTACTCGCCTTCGAGACTCCGAATATTCATCACATGGTCCTCTGCCTCAAGAAGGTAGTTGAGTATGTGTATGTCTTCCTTATCAATTCTCACAAGAATATCGTACTCCAGCACTTCAGGCCTTTCAACACCCACTTTCCGATCCCTCCGCTGTAGCCGCTTCTTTTTCCTCAAGTTCGTCGAGTATGCTTTTAATAGGGCACGGAGTCATTCTTTTGCGTGGCTGGTTTAGAAATTCTCTGAATTTACCAACTATCTCATCGCTACCACTCTCAACGAGGAACCTTGCGAACGAAATGAACCTTTCAACAATCTTATCGTTCAAGTTAAAGTACACATTCCACGCTGCCTCCGATGCCTCGTTTTCATCCAACCCCAAGATTTCGCAAAAGAACATCTTAACCGCGTTGAGTTTTGTGTTTTCGGTTATTGCAACCTTTTTACCTTCAGCAGTAAGAGTGATACTTCCTCTTGGTTCGTAGTAAATCAACTTCTGCTCTGAAAGTCGTTCGAGAAACTGTTTTGCTGACGGCATCTTTACTCTCAAAAAATCAGAAATCTTTTTAAGTCTTGTCCATCCCATTTGGTTCAGTGTAAGATACACGGCCAAGAGATATTTTCGTTCTGTGGAACCAATTTGGTGTTCCATTACTTTCCCCCCTTTCGTTAATCTTCCACTTTGTGGAGATGTATCAATACCTAAACGCGCTTCTACCTATGAATTCCCTGATTATCGATGTCCTCGGTATATCCTCGATATTCGTTATTGGCAGGAAATAGTCCAAAATCTTCAGCAATCTGTTCGCTTCAGTGGCTTCAGGTTCAGTATCTGGAACAACAGTTAGCAACGGCTCAGCAAAAACTTTAAGCACGGAGAGTTCGTAAATGAGCGCGCTGTTGAACATCGCGTCAGCGTTCTCCTGAAATGGGAAGATGTTCCGTTCTTCCCCACGTCGGACACTTGGCCACATTCTGAGTGTGGCCAATGCGCTGTGTCCACGGAATTTGCTATCACGTACCATTCTACGGATCAACCTGACATCAGTTGTATGCAGTCGATTTACATTATCGAGGTTCAACTGGGCAAGTGCACTCACATAAATCTTGAATTTTAGTTCCTCGGGAACCATCTCGGTTAGTTTCGGGTTCAAGCCATGGATACCTTCAACAATAATAAGTTGGTCTTTATCTATTCTTAACCTTTGCCCCTTCACCCTCTTACCTGTAACAAAATCGAACTTCGGGATTTCCACCTCTTTTCCATTGAATAGCTCTATCAGATTTTTGTTGAAAAGTTCAACGTCTATGGCCTCGAGTGCTTCAAAATCGTAGTTCCCCTGCTCATCCCTTGGTGTTTTTTCTCTATCGACAAAGTAATCGTCCAAGGATATGGTGACCGGTTTCAAACCACTAGCTTTCAGTTGTATCATCAACCTTTTTGAAAAAGTTGTCTTCCCACTCGAAGACGGTCCGGCAATTAGAACTAGGCGAACACTCTTTCTGTTTTTTATTTCCTCAGATATCATAGCAATCTTTTTTTCATGAAGGGCTTCGGCAAGTATTATCAAATCCGAAACAGCACGTTCACCCTTGGCAATGATTTCGTTCAAGTCGCCTACGTTATCTACTTCCATTATTTCAAGCCATCGCGAGTACTCGATGAATATGGCCGAAAGTTTTGGAAGTGGCTTGAACTCCGGTACCATAACCTGGCCATTTTGCACTATAGGAAGCAATACCACCATACCGTTATCGTACTTCACAATTTTGAACCATTTCACATAACCCGTGCTGGGGGGCATGTATCCGTAGAAATAATCGAAATGTCCATCAGCCTCGTATATCTTTACGGTCTTCTTTTTTCTGTACCTGAGTAGTTTTACCTTGTCCTCCATCCCACAAGATGCAAATAGCTCAATAGCTTGACTCTTTGGAAGCTCAGACTTTTTGAATTTTATATCCTCTTCAACCCAGCGAAGCATTTCCTGGGTCAGCCTCTGCACATCTTCATCGCTCACTTGAACGATCCTATTTGTTCCCTGCTCACGTAACTCACAATATACACCGTGACCAATGGTGTGTAGTACCTTTAAGTTGCAATTCTTGAACAAACGTCTAACGGATGCGTGCAGGATAAAAAACAAACCTCGCTGGTAAATGCGTTGTCCGTCTTGAGTATCCAACGTGATGAATGTAATTTCTCCCGAACGCGTTATAGGTCTGAAAAGCTCAAGTATGGTATTTTCCATTCGTGCACCAAGAACGATTTTTCCCGTTTTGTTCTCGTATTCCTTTGCGATCGCCTCCAAGGTTTCTCCAAACTTTATTTCGTATTCTTCGGAATCAACATAGATTTTGAGCATTTCACTCATTACATATCACACCTCCGAACTTCTACATCTTCCAAGTTATTTCGTACGTACCTGGATCAATATGGGTATAATGGACATGAACATCTACCTTGAGCTTCTCTTTCAACTCCGTTTTTGAGAGATGACTCTTTAAATATGGATGCACTTTCAATATCAATTCTTTCGCGTTTCTGGGTTTATTCTCAAGGTCTTTCAGAAGTCGCTGAATTACCGCATGAGGACTCTTAACCTTACCAGTTCCACCACAAACTGGGCACGGCACTAGTAACTTTTCATCAAGCGATTTACTTGTACGTTTTCGTGCCATCTCAAAAAGTCCTAGTTTTGTAAACCCGTAAAGTTCTACCCTGTTTCGATCTTTTGAAACCTCCTTTCTCAGTACCTCAATTACTTTTTCCCTTGTAGTCTCATCTTTCATATCAATAAAATCGATCAACACGATACCACCTATGTTTCTCAGCCTTAACACTCTACAAATTTCAATCGCAGCTTCTACATTTATAAGTTCCGAGAGTTGCTCGTGATCGTTGGTAGCTACACACTTTCCTGAATTTACGTCGATAACCGTCAGAGCCTCTGTCCTATCCACTACTATCTCTCCACCGGAGGGTAGTGTTATCCGACGTTTGTAAACCTCAAGGAGCTTGTCCTCTATACTAAACTCTTCGAAAGTATTTCCCTCGATAACCCTCACAGGAATGTTTTTATCGAATTTTCTAACGATGGCCCGATGTTCTTGGACGTTCGTAACAACTTCCGTAACCTCACGCCTCAGGAATTCCCTGATAAGGAATTCATCGCTGTCAGCTTCTTTTAAAAGCAGCTTCGGTTTTCTGGAACGCTTGAAAATAGACACAATGTCTTGCCACTTGGCTTGCAACTCTTTAATTTCCTCAAACAGCACTTCATCGTTTACATCAACCGCTGCAGTTCGCAATATGACACCAGTTCCAAATTGCTCTCTCAGCACTTTCGCCAAGGTTCTCAATCTTTCGCGTTCACGTTCGTCAAGTTTCCTTGAAACACCAACACTTTTTGCGAGAGGTAAAACGATTACGTAACGTCCTACGAGTGCAATGTTTGTTGTTACTTGAGGGCCTTTATTTCCAACACTTTCCTTTTTGACCTGAACTAATATTTTTTGACCCTCATAGATTTTCGCCACCCCAAAGAATTCTAAATACTCTTTCTTCACATCTTTGAGCCTTAGAAAGGCGTTTGTTTCCGACCCGATCTTCACGAATGCCGCATCTAACGCAGGTATAATCTTTTCCACGCGTCCCACGTAAATACTTCCGGCGGTCTCTTCTTTGTCTTCGTATCCCAGATAAATTTCTACCAGCTTACCGTTGTCAAGCAATGCAACTTGAGTTTCTTCGCTTTGTTTATCTCTATTTAGTACCAAAACCATTATTCTAGTGTTCCCCCACCTTAAAAGTTTTTCAAGTACTCCACCTGCTCTGGTGTTAGTTCATCGATAGATATTCCCAACGAGCGCAACTTCAGTCTTGCAACATGCTCATCAAGTTCGGCAGGATATTCGTAAACTTTCTTCTCTAAATTCAGGTAGTTCTTGGACAAAAATACAAGTGCCAATACTTGGAGCGCAAAAGAGATATCCATTATTTCTACCGGATGCCCATCGGCGGCGGCCAGATTTACCAGACGTCCCAACCCAATGACATAAATGTCCTTTCCCCTAACTCTGTAACATGTCACATTTTGCCGAATTTCGTACTTTTCGTCAGCCAACCTTTCAAGCACTTCCATAGGTATTTCTACATTAAAGTGCCCCGCGTTGGCAAGGACCACACCATTTTTCAAATTCAGCAAATCTTCTTCTTTTAATACATCCCTCACGCCAGTCGCTGTGATAATAAAATCGGCAATCTTGCAAAGTTCGGAGGTTTTACCAACCTCGAAACCATCCATCACCGCCTCTACAGCCTTAACAGGATCAACTTCCGAAACCATCACATGTGCTCCCATACCACGTGCCCTCATTGCAATACCACGACCACACCAACCGTAACCAGCAACGAGTACCTTCTTGCCAGCAAGTAAGAGATTTGTGTTCCGCATTATTGAATCAATAACCGACTGTCCTGTGCCATATCGATTATCGAATAGATACTTCATCTTCGCGTTATTTACGGCAATGACGGGAACGTTAAGTATCCCACGTTCTTCAAGATTCTTAATTCTTCTTACACCAGTCGTCGTTTCCTCCGAAACTCCCTTAAGGTTCTTCAGCACTTCGCGTCGCTCCGTATGCGCCAGTACTGTTAGGTCACCACCATCATCAAGAATTAAGTCTGGCTTCGAATCCAGCACTTTATGCAAAAAGGAAAAATACTCCTTCTCATCAGTAGTTCGTCGAGCGTGAACATCGATACCGTAGTCAGCCAGTGCCTGGGCTACATCGTCTTGAGTTGACAGAGGGTTGCACCCGGTGACCACAACGTGGGCACCAAGTCTTTTTAGTGTGATGGCTAGGTACGCTGTCTTCGCTTCCAAATGTATCGACATGGCTATTTTCCAGCCTTCCAGATTGTAATCCCCATTCTGTATCGCGTTTAGCAATTTCATGTGTTTTGAAACCCAATCAATTTTCTGATGTCCCGTCTTTGACATCGGCTTCACCTCTCCAATGCCTTCACTTTTTTTACTTTCCAACTGCCACACTCAACTTTTTCGAAATTTTGGATCCTTCCGATTCAACTGTAACTATCATCTCGTAAACTCCAGGGGTGTTAAACTCCAGCCTTTCAGGTTGGATGAGCGTGGACTTTCCAAACGGTGATAGAAAAATACGTCTGCTTGTAACGGCAAAGTTGTAACCTATCTCAACTATACTGACATTGATTTTGTCGATTTTCAAAAATCGGTTCCGGTTGGATTTATTTACAAGGTTTACTCTGATACGCGCAAGCCTGTCAATGACGATAACATCATCTACTTCAATGTTCATCTCCAAATCACTAAGTTTTTCTTCGTGTTTTAACGCAACTGGCACAAGTGCCCTGAACACCTTCAAAGTACCATCAGCTAAATACACAGCACATTCAATCTCGTGTTCACCCTTTGTTTGTACATGAAAACTTGCCTTTGAACTAACCAGTGCCGAACCACCTGGATTCAGTAGAAATGTTTGCTCGGTATCCTCTTGAAACTTCTCACCCAAGAAGCTCCAAACAATACGAGTAATTTGGAGTTTTTGCTGATCTTTCGTTCTGTTAACTATCAAAAGAGAAGGATTAACCCTTTCGCCAACCAAGTAGTATGGTTCCGTGAGTATCATAAAGTCTATTCTCTCCTGATACTTGAAAGCTCTCTCGGTTTGCAAGTATCTTCCGTTGACTTTGCATGAGACAAAAATCTTGTATTCGTTAGCCTCAAGGTTCGATATTGTAACATCCTTTCCAAGTTCGTACACAAGCCTTTTACCAAGACCTGTCACGGTACTACTGATTGATCTGGGATATGAAAACTCAAAAACAGTTTTCTTGTCGGAATAGAGTTTTACATAAAAATCACTCAATGTAAAATCTCTGTCCCTTCTACCAGTGTTCACGATGTATACCTTTGCGAGGACCTGATCCGGGGCAAGATATTCGACCTTGTTCAACTCTACCACAAGCTGCAAATTCTGGACGATGTTCGAATAGGTTTGAGGAGAAACTCGTTGGACGAAAAACATGAAGGTGAAAACAAGGAGGACCAGCATAATATTAAGAAAGAGGAAGCGAAAGCTCCTCTTTCTCATTTCACCGTACGTTCTTTTGATTTCCGCTTCCTTTTCCTCACGAAATTTTCTCGGATCCACTTGTAAAAATCACTCCTCCTCTTCACCAACGATAGAAAGCACTTCTTGGATCGTTGTCTCACCGTTGAGAACTTTGTATAGTCCGTCTTGGAACATCGTTTTCATTCCACCCACTTTCGCAAGTTTCGCAATTTCTATCATGGATAAACCTTTTTGTATCGCTCTTCTAATCTCATCGTTCACAACAAGTACCTCAGCTACGGCTGTACGTCCTTTGTAACCGGTGTTGTTACATGCTTGGCAACCCCTACCCACGTACTGGAAAGGTTCCATTTCTGGGAAGAGTTTGCGCACCTTTTCAGCAAATCTTTCCGGTAGTTCCTCTCGTTCCTTACATTTTTCACAAACTTTACGCACAAGCCTTTGACCTATCACACCGATAAGCGATGCTGATATCAGCGATGGGTCAAGTCCCATATTGACAAGCCTGTCGATTGCACCTGGAGCGGTATTAGTATGGAGGGTTGACAAAACTAAGTGTCCAGTGAGCGACGCTTCGATAGCAAGCTGGGCAGTTTCCGTATCCCTGATCTCACCAACCATGATAATATCAGGGTCCTGCCTGAGGAACGCCCTTAAATACTTTGCAAAAGTAAGCCCGATTTCGGGGTTTACTTGACACTGGGTAATACCTTCTATCGTGTATTCAACAGGATCTTCCGCCGTAACGATGTTCACATCTTCAGAGTTTAGCGAATTAATTATCGCCACAAGTGTTGTCGATTTACCACTCCCTGTGGGTCCAGTAACGAGGATAATACCGTACGGGTGCTCGATCAACCGTTGAATCCTCTCGTAATTGTAGGGGGAATAACCCAAATCCTCAAGCCTCTTCTTCGACGAAGACACTCTCAAAATCCTCATGACAACCTTTTCGCCATTCACCGATGGCATTGTTGAAACACGCAGGTCGTACTGTTCTTCACCTTTTTTGACGAAGAACTTTCCATCTTGAGGCAACCTTCTTTCAACTATGTCAAGCCCTGATAGAATTTTGATGCGAGAAACAACCGCAGAATGCATTGAGCGAGGATATTCTGTTATTCTTCGTAAAACACCATCTATCCTATACCTCACAACCACGTTCTTTCTCTGCGGCTCAATGTGTATATCACTTGCATCCAATTCGATTGCATGGTCCACGATGTTTGAGACAAGCTTGACAACGGGAGTTTCTTCTTCCGCTATCTGAGTTTCTTCCTCTTTTTCAAGAACCTGTTGGACCTCACTTTGGTAGACAACATCTTGGAAGGCTTCGGTAAATGGTTCCCCAATGAATCCGTGGAGTACCCTGTCGTACATTATTTCAAAAAGACTCGGTGGCATGAGGCAAAACTCAACATCTTTTCCAAGCCTAAACTTCACCCGTCTTCGTATAACTGGTATCTCGTACACGTTATCTATACCAAGGATTATCCTGTTATCACGCTCGTCAATCGGCACAACTTTCAATTCGTTTACCAGATCTTTTGGAAACGTTCTCGCAAATTCTTCGTTCAATTTTACCTCACCAATGCACGCAGTGACATTAAACTGTTCCGCGAGTGCTTTTACGATATCATCCCAAGTGCAATAACCCATCTGTACAAGTACTTCTCCGAGGGGCTTCTTCAAATCTTTTTGAAGTTCGAGAGCTCTTTCAAGCTCCAAGGGGGTTATGACACCCTTATCAATTAGGACATCACCGAGCCGTTTTGGTTTCTTTTCCTGCTCCACCACTCACACCTCTTTTCATTCACCAAGCTTACCTTTGTATTCTAAGCCAAACTTGTAAATTGCCGGAATATCATCCTCAGTTTTACCAAATTTTTCTTCAACATCGAATTTTGTAGCAATGACAGTTACTCTCATCTCGTCTTCTGCCAGTTCGTCATCGATAACCATACCAAATTTCATATCCGCATCCTCACTACAGGTCTGCTTTACAATCATGGCAGCCTCTTGCATCTCCTGAAGTGTTGCGTTGCGCGGTGCCGAAATATTCAAAATGATTGACCTTGCATTCTCAATTGGATAATCCAACAACTTGTTGTCTAAAGCTTTCCTCGCCGCGTCATATACCCTCTTCTCGCCTTTACCAACACCGATGCCAAGCATCGCGTTACCAGCGTTTCTCATAACCGATTCCACATCGGCAAAATCCAGGTTGATGTATCCACGTTTCATAATGAGATCCGAAATGCCCTTCACACCCTGGTGAAGTATCTCGTCTGCAGTTGCAAAGGCGTCGACTATTGTTGTAGTTGGGGAAAGTTGCTCTAATAATTTATTGTTGCTTATCTTTATCAGGGTATCTACTCTGCCCGAGATCTTCTTAATTCCCTCAAGCGCGACGTTCCAACGCGGTGTACCTTCAAAAAAGAAAGGCATCGTCACAATTGCAACGGTTAATATTCCCATGTTCCTAGCAATTTCAGCGATTACCGGAGCTGCGCCAGTGCCAGTCCCTCCACCGAAACCAGCCGTGATGAAAAGCATATCCGTACCGTGGAGTATATCTTCCAATTTCTTCCTATCCTCTAAGGCAGCCTCTTCACCTATCTTCGGATTTCCCCCGGCTCCTAATCCTTTTGTGAGTTTCTCACCAATTTGTACTGTAATGTCCGCTTTACTCACTTCGAGTACCTGGGCGTCGGTATTCACAGCTATTAAGGTTACTCCGCGAAGTCCAACTTCCGCCATCCGGTTTATAGCGTTGCAACCTGCCCCACCAACACCTATCACCTTGATAACTGGCACACCAGGCGTTCGCTCGTGAATATTTGATTTTTGTTCCCTCTCTATAGTGAACGGCATTACCGTCCCTCCCCTTAGTCGTGAAATCTCAACAACCTCTGCATTTTACTTACTGACCGAATATCTTACCCAATGTCTCAGACAATTTCTTGAAGAATTTCGGGGACGACTTTCTTTGTTTCTCCATTATCATTGGCGAATAAATATTCCTTTCCTTTTGGTAGACCAATATATTTCCAAAAACTGGTGCATACAACGGACTAAATACATCATGTTCGTAACCTTCACACTTAAAGAATTCCGTATCGTAAAGCGTTCCGGTTCGAACGGGACACTTAAAGACTTCTGTTGCAAGCGTTTCAACTCTTTGAAGCATCGCACCACCGCCAGTGAGCACGAAACCTCCTGGCACGCCGACGTCTGTAAACTCGGGATACTTTAAAATCAATTCCTTGTATAGCTTCTTTATTTTCATGAATATCTCCCGCATGCGAGCATAGATGATCCTTGCCAGGAACTCTTTTGTTGTCTTCATCAGGGTTCTACCATCAAGTCCTTTGTACTCAATCGGTGTTGGCTCGACTCCCATAAAAACAGCAACACCGTACGTTTTTAACAATCTTTCAGCCTCCTGTACGGAAGTCTTCAAAACCACCGCTATGTCCTTTATAACATGCTTCATCGCCATGTCTACCTTGTGAAATTCAACCGGCGTGTTGGCATAATACAGCGTCACCAGCGTTGCATTATAGCCAAGGTCCACGTGAATAACTCCCCGGTCCTTCTCCACGCTCGAAAGTACAGCTTCGGCAGTTGAAACGAAAGATATATAATACTCAGCTTCGCCGATAATATCTTTCGTTGCGTACTCCACAACATTCTTGTAATTCTCGTCGCCCATCACAATAGAATAAACGGCCGTCAACTTCCGCGCCTTCATTCCTACGGGATTGACCACTATTCTTCGATCGTCAAGAACGTATTTTTTAACAAACAAGTGCAGAGAGTTTTTTTCGTTTGTTTGGAAGAGGTGTCCCAACAAATTGTCCGTTAACTGAACTACATGCTCTTCGGTTACATAGACCGGCTCCTTGTCGCTTAGGACTATTTCTTCGGTAAGCTCGGTTAGAGTGAAATTCCCACAGCTTGAGGAAACAAGTAACTCACCCTTAAGTTCTCTCTGGAGCTGGTTCTCCAAGTCCTCGATTAACTGCGTCATTGATTCGTTGAGTGCAACAACATCTTTGATCTCACCGTTCTCAATTCCTCTGGTCTTCGCGTTCGCAAAGGCCAAAACATTCCCGGAACCTTCAGAAAAATCCACCACAACCCCTTTTATACTATCATTTCCTATATCCAGAGAAATAATTTCGTAGGTTTTCGGCATCTTATCACCCCTTAATTCCAAATTCAAACCATTATTTGACGCTTTCGACCAGCTTTCAACTAATCCTATAAATTCTTCCATTGCTAAAAAAATAAATTACTCTTGGGTTCAAATACTGATGAGTAATTTCCAGAGTCCTTATACATTCCCGCAGTTCGTTTAACGATAGGAGTTTAATTATCGCCGAATTATCTAAGGTTAAATACTTTTCCTCGAAATTTATCTCGTATATAAAATCGGGAATCCGTTCTGGAAGAATAGACTTCACACCTTCAATTATTCCTTTTTCAGGATCAATCTTAGCGTTTGTTACTACTACCGGAAAAGAAAAATCCTCAGGGCTATGCAAGTCGAAAATGCGGGCGTTTTTGTTAACCATCCAAAACCTTCCACCAAAGCTGACAGAGAACCAGTACTCCTTTTCTCTGGATATCAAGTTCCGATTACCTAACGGACTGTGCACTGGGTCCCTGCGAGTCATAGCTTTTGTAGAACTTACAACGAACCAAACCAGAACAAATAAGTAAAATGCGAGGAACAATCTGTACCTCTTCATAACCGGTAATTGCTCCCTTAAAGACAAGGTCAAATTGATTTTTAACCAAATAATGCGAACCTTAAACATATTGTATCACAAAATTGCAAGGTCGGTGAAGCACCAATTTTAAGTCGTGAGTGTGATATAATTGTTTTGAAACATCTCAAGACTTCTATCCGGGGGGACTGGCCATGAGTTACACTTTCCAGTATTGGAATGATCTTAGTTCCACAACAAACAGCCTGAGACTTAGAATTATCTCTCTGTTTTTCGTTTTGTTAACGTTGATAAACACTCTCTCCTTTTCCGCTGTGATAGTCTACCGAACTGGTCAGACACTCAAAGGCAATCCTATAGCCTTTGAAGACGAATTTCTAGCTGTCGATTCCTCACTTGGGAGAGTGTACATTTCAAGAAATGATATTTCACACATAATCTTCGATGAAAATATAACCTCCGTGGAAAACCCTTCTGAACTCAACCTTGGTGGACGAAAGATCGACGGTTATGTCCTGGAAATGAGATCTGGTACAATCCGATTTAGAACGTGGTTCGGTCAAGTTATCGTCAGAGATTTAAAGAACGTTCTATACGTGGGTTTTATGGAAAAATCACTCCACCAACTTTCAAGACAAGGACCTATCAACATTGAAATCAGTGTTGGCAACCGATTCGTTGTCAACCTTGTTTCTGGGGAAATGTACTCCGGTACCAGTTTGAGAATTGTGGAAGGTTATCTTGTTCTTACTGATCAAAACAAGAATGAGTTCTACTTTCAAAGCAGCACCATAGAAGACGTTTACATCCCCTCGGAACATGCGCGTGGCTACGACCTTGTGATTACGAAGACAGGAAAAAAACTCTACGGTAACGTCAGCTCGTTAGGTAACCAAACGTACCAAATCACTGGAATTTGGGGTACTGAAATCATTCCAATTGCTCAAGTCGCTTTCACTACCTACAAAAACAAAGTCGCTGAACTTCGAACAGATTCGGTTTTAAACCTGCTCCAGCAACTCGAATACGACAAAGATGGAATCGCAACCACTGGCACAACCACACCATTGACCGTGGAAGGTAAGACGGTCCAAACGATAAAAATTTACGATAAAGAAATCATCGATCCACGAACGGGGATTATTTTCGTTTTCGTGCCCGGAGGCACGTTCAAAATGGGAGCTGATAAGGTGTGGGAAAATGTAGAAGAGGATGAATTACCCAGCCGCGAAGTTTACGTTTCGGGATTTTACATATCAAAGTACCCCATCACAGTGAAACAATATCTTGACTTTCTGAGGGCTGCACAATTACCAGCTGGCACTTCTGTTTCAAATGGCAGATTCATATTATCCGTGTCGCTGGATTTTCTTGGTCAGAAGATTAACGTCAGTTACACTGCGCAAAAGGGTTCGCTCAATTTCCCTATAACCGGTGTAAATTGGAGGTCTGCCAACCTTTTCTGCAACTGGGCTGGTTATCAGCTACCCACGGAAGCACAATGGGAAAAAGCTGCTCGGGGAAAGGATGGTAGACGGTATCCTTGGGGGAACACCGAAGTTAGGGGCCATAATGACGGAAGGCAAGATTACAACGTCAACGAGTTTGAAAATACCGACGTCTCACCGTATGGTGTTGTGAACGCGTACGGATTCCCCATCGAATTTTGCCGAGACTACTACGATAAAGAAGCTTACAGAAAACTACCGAGTGATAACCCCGTAAATACTTCTGGAACACTCATCGTTGGTCGTGTTGGAGCCTTGTCAGGTCGCATCACCGATAGGATACCTATCAGTCCCAACGACGAAAGACAAGACTTTACGTTCAGAGTTGTGATACCAGCCGATAAGCTGAACGAAGTATTTCAGACGCCGTTGAAAAACAAACCTATTGGTGCTACGCTGTTCACAGTAAACGATGTCATCAAACGTGAATACAAGTTAAAGTCAGATGGACTTTTCGTTGCGTATGTTGAAAAGGGTTCACCTGCCGACAAAGCTGGTCTAAAAGCCGGCGATGTCATTACCGCTGCTGATGGGAAAATGGTCAAAAACCTCGACGATTTTTCCCAAATCCTCTCATCGAAGAGGATTCTGGATACAATAAAAATAACGATAGACAGGGCTGGAAACCGAGTTACCCTTACGTTAAAGTTGGGCGAATGGTCTTTTTGAAGTTTAGAGCGGATTTATGAAAACTTTTTTGAGCGCTTCGTAGAGTTTTTCAATCTTCTCGCGGTCTATATCGCAAAAAATAACCGTCTCGAGTGGACCCGTGTAATTTTTGAAGTACTCTGGAAGGAGGTTACTTACAACCTTAATAAATCGCTCAACCGGATAGCCAAATATTCCCGTTCCAATAAATGGAATGGCAACTGATTTTATTGATAGATTCTTGGCCGCATTGAACACGTTGATAAAACAATTTCTTAGAATTTCATCGCCATCCGCAGAATTCCCTACCGGACCAACAGTATGAATTATGAACTTAGCAGGCAACCTTCCAGCACTTGTAACAGCTACCCCTCCAGGGGGAATCGGTCCGTGTTTGGAAACATATTCATCACTTTCAAGCTGAATTTCGTATCCTCCAGCCTTAACTATTGCTCCAGCAACTCCTCCACCGTGTTTTAAATACGAATTTGCGGCGTTCACAATGGCGTCGACGTTCTCTTTAGTGATATCTGAATTCTTGAAGATAATCATCACGCTTTGAAGAACTAATTCCATCATCTTCGTAACCTCCACTCCCTTTCTAAAAATTGAACTTTATAAAATTCCAAGCATCTGAAGATTTCCACACTTAAACGCTTCTAGAGTTTCACGCTGTGCAACTGTTGTCCGTATATGTCGTTGTTTTACCTACAACTGAGAGTAATTACCACCAGTTAACCTATCATATCGCCTTTCCGAGTCTCATCGTTGTTTGTGAACTACTGCCATTTTTTGAGGTATTTCTATTTCAGCGTATTTTGCAAAACCTCATTTGGGTTTTCTTGGTTCGCGATGATTTGATGGTATGCTCTAAGTTAAATAATTGAAATTGCTGAATCAGAAAAAGAAGAGCTCAAAAATCAGCCACTTTCGCTTATACCAACTGTTGCGGCAATCCCGACAAACAATAATTTCTCTCCTTCTCTAGTCTTTTCTTTAGGTCAACACGTCTATAGTCAAGATGAGGCCCATCTAAGTTACGCCTTGACCACTCAAACAAGTACAATTCCTTCTTAGTGCCTTGTAAGTTATCTTTTCCGGAGGATTCGTAAACTACGCTATTTACGTGCAAACCTTATTTAACTTTTCAACGGTGGTTTACGTGATTTCCATCACGTGAGTTGAGTCTCTTCAAATTGTCTCTCGTGTCGATTAGGCTAAGCAATTTCTTTAGACAATTACTACCTACGCACCCCAGCTTCGATAACGCTGATAATTCTCAACCTTCAACTCTATCGGGCCAAATTTTCTTGTAGATTTCCGCAATTTTCCTTTCTTTTGAAATTTCCTTGGGTAAATAGAACCTTTGTGTCCGGAGTTCTTCGGGAAGGTAGTCCTGATTTACAAATCCACCGTAGTCGTGAGGATATTTGTAAGTACTATCTTCTACGTTACGCAGATACTTTGGTACCGGTAAAGTCATCGTCTTTCTTGCTATATCCTTGGCTCTGTTGATAGCAAGGTAACTCGAATTGCTTTTCGGTGCCAGGGAGAGGTAAATCACACATTCGGCCAAGTTCAAGATACACTCCGGCATTCCCACCATCTCAACTGCTTGCATAGTCGCAACGGCCAATACTAGCGCGAAAGGATCCGCAAGACCGATGTCCTCACTTGCAAGAATTACAAGCCTTCGTGCAATAAACCTCGGATCTTCACCACCGTTCAACATCCTCGCCATATAGTAAAGTGCAGCGTCAGGATCACTGCCCCTGACACTCTTGATGAACGCGGAAGCAAGGTTATAGTGCTCTGAATCGTCGTACTTGAAATATTCTTCACCAGCGTAAAGTTGAAGAATTTCAACATCGATAACTTGTTTACCTTTTACCTTCGCAATATTTGCAAGAAGTTCGTATGTACTGAGAGCAAAACGTGCATCACCGTTTGCGTTTTCCAAAATGTATTTAAGAACGTTCTCATCGATTTCCACGTTTAAGTAACCTACGGCACGAGATATTACCGCACGAAGTTCTTCATTGGAGAGCTTCTTAAACCGCAGGACTCTGCAACGTGAAAGTAGGGCTGGATTTATCGTATGCTGCGGAGACTCGGTTGTCGTTCCAATAAGAACGTACGTTCCTGTTTCAATACCGGGGAGAAAGACATCTTGCTGCTTTTTGTTGAGGCGATGAATTTCATCAACGAACAACAGTATTTTCTTTATCCCGCGAAAACTGTAAGCGTACTCTTCCCACTTTTTAACTTCTTCGACTTTCAAAAATGCCCCATTCAGGTGAACAACCTCGTAACTCGTGTATTTCTTTATTATTCTAGCAACGGATGACTTTCCACATCCGGGAGGTCCGTACAAGATGGCCGAAAATAGGTTATCTTGCTCTATTGCTAAACGTAGAAGAGCACCTGCGCCGAACAGATGCTCTTGCCCAACAAAATTCTCAAAACTTTCAGGCCGTAAGATTTCGCTTAAACCACTCAACAGTTTTCCTCAGTCCTTCCTCGAGAGAATATTTTGGTTCCCATTTTAATTCTATCCATGCACGATTGTAACACAGAACACTTTTTCGAATATCTCCTTTCCTATGCGGACCATAAACGGGCTCTTTTTTGTAGCCCGTGAGTTTCTTCAATATCTTGAACAATTCGTTTGTGGTAGTTCCAGTTGCGGTACCTATATTCAAAACCTGTTTATCACCGCGTTCCATAGCCTTGATGTTTGCGTCAACCACATCCTCAACGTAAATGTAGTCGCGTACATATTCGCCATCACCAAATATGGTACAGTCCTCTCCTTTGAGCATTCGTTGTGTGAAGATGGCGACGACTCCAGCTTCACCGTACGGGTCTTGCCTCGGACCGTAAACATTACCATACCTCAGTATGGTGTAATTCAAATCAAATTCCTTTCCAAAGAATCTAAGGTAATTTTCCACAGTGAATTTTGCAATCCCATACGGTGACATTGGTTGCGGAAACACACTTTCTGGCGTTGGGAATATTTTCACATCTTCACCGTATATGGCCCCACCTGTTGAGGAAAAGATGAACTTCTTAACGCCACTTTCCACAGACGCCTTTATTAAATTCAAACTGCCGACAATATTCCACATTGCATCCTTAACCGGGTCCTTAACTGAAACAGCAACGCTTGCCTGAGCTGCTAAATGGAAAACGTACTCAAATTTCTCTTCCGCAAAGAGCTTGAAAATTGCTTCTCCATCAGAGATATCTATTTTGTAAAATCTTACCTTCGGATTTACGTTCTCTCTCTTACCGGTTGAGAGATTATCCACGACAACAACCTCGTGCCCAAGTTCTACAAGTTTATCCGTAACATGCGAACCTATGAATCCCGCTCCTCCGGTTACAAGTACTTTGCTCATTCAACATCGTCCTCCTTAATCTTATCTTTGAGTTTGTAAACCTCTTCTGGCAGTTCAAGTGAAGCACGATGCTCTTTTATAAATTTCTCAAGCTCCTCCGCCTTATCCTTCGTGAAGTCAATCATTATCGAATAAAACTTCCTCAACTTACGCCGAGTGTCCGCATCCAAATCGTATACCATTAAACTCGCAATTTGCTGTGCTTTCTTCTCAGGAATTCCCACAACGTACATGAAAAAGTATTTTATCCGTGCCTCCCCGGATCTCAACATCTGGGCTATCCTAAGTCCCCGACTTGTGAGTTTTACAAAACCATACCTTCTGTGTTCGACTAACCCTAACTCAACAAGTTTCTTGACCGCATTCGTTGCACTCGCGTACGAAACACTTCTTGACCTTGCAATATCCGAAACGCGAGCAACACCTTCTTTTTCAACAAGATTATAGATAGCAGAAATATAACTCATTACCGTTGGCGTAAGTTTTGATTCGTGCTTTTCGTTTCTCTCGGAGACTTTGTCAACATTTTCCGTCGACGCCTTGATTTCCACGTTTTCTTTGCTTTCCCTATTAACCTTCACCTTGTTTTTCCTCCTTATCCGTGTATTTCTTACCAATTGAGAACTCGTCGTAGTACCTTCTTACCTTTTTGATATCCTGCCACGTCAAATCCTTTGGACTCCCTTTCTCTTTTGAGGGATTCCTCAACAAGTAACTTGGATGGAACATGGGAAATACGATGATATCACCCTTCCATCGAAACTCCGTACCCCTAATCTTCGTTATCGATTCCTGCGTTCCCAAGAAGAATGATGCTGCCGTTGCCCCAAGCGGTACTATCATTCGCGGGGTAATTATCTCGATTTGGGCGAGCAGATAATGAGAACAAGACTGAATTTCAAGCGAAGTGGGCACTCGATTGTTCGGAGGCCTACACTTCACAACGTTCGTTATGTACACATCTTCACGCCTTATGCTAACGGATTCCAGGATTTTTGTGAGCAACTGTCCTGCCTTTCCAACAAACGGACGTCCTTGGAGGTCTTCTTCTTCCCCGGGACCTTCGCCAACAAACATTATTGGTGTGTACAAATTTCCCTCACCCGGCACAGCGTTTGTTCTTAGAAGCCCAAGTGGGCAATCCTGACAATTCCTTATTCGCTCTTCGACAATTTGCATCAATTCTTCTTTCTTCATCAGCTACCCCCATTTTAACAAAGTTAGTCTAACAATTTTATTATACCAAAAAACTATCCCAGATGCAAGAAAAATACGTTCCTTTCGCACCCAAAATTCTCAAGCCTCCACGATAGCCCCTAAAAACTGACTCCTGTACATCTCCGCGTAAAAGCCATTCTTTTCTATCAACTCACGATGTCGACCAACTTCGATAATTTTTCCTTCGTTCATCACCAGAATAATATCCGCGTCTTTGATTGTTGAGAGTCTGTGTGCAATGACAAACGCAGTGCGCCCCTTCATAAGTTCTTTGAGTGCACGTTGGATGTAGAGCTCTGTAAGTGTGTCAACGTTGCTGGTTGCTTCGTCAAGTATGAGGATATCAGGATCGACCAAAAAAGCACGCGCAATAGTGATGAGTTGCTTCTCTCCCGCCGAAATATTCGTTGCATCGTCGCTGATTTTCGTATCGTATCCCTCCGGCATCGCCATAATGAAATGGTGAACTTGAGCAAGTTTTGCCGCGTTCACAATTTCGTCAAAGCTTGCATCCGGTTTTCCATAGGCAATGTTCTCCCTTATCGTACCGGAAAAGAGCCAGGTATCCTGGAGAACCATCCCAAAGTGACGCCGCAAGTTGTATTTTTTAATGTCCCTTATATCAACTCCGTCCACCTTGATGCTTCCACCCTGTATTTCGTAAAACCTCATCAGCAGATTCACGAGCGTTGTTTTACCTGCCCCCGTAGGTCCCACAATTGCAACCTTTTGACCGCTCTTCACATCTATAGACAATCCATCAATTACTGTCTTACCGGGAACGTAAGAAAACCAGACATTTTCAAAACTCACATCACCACGGACCGACTCAAGTTCGATTGCATTTTCATGGTCCGGTTTTTCCTCTTCCTCTTCAAGAATTTCAAAGACGCGTTCCGAAGCTGCAAGCGTTGATTGTATCATGTTCACAATGTTCGCTATCTGAATGATGGGTTGTGTGAACTGTCTTGAGTATTGGATAAACGCCTGGACATCCCCAATTGTTATCATCTTTTTCGTCACTAGAATTCCGCCACCAACGGCAACGATAATATACCCCACGTTTCCTATGAAATTCATCAACGGCATAATCGTTCCTGAGATAAACTGCGCCTTGTGACTTGCACTGTACAGCTCACGGTTGATACGTTTAAATTTTTCAAGCTCTTGCTTATCCTTACCGTAGACTTTCACAACGACAAGACCACTGTAAACTTCCTCAGCCAAACCGGTCAAGTCACCGAGGTATCTTTGCTGTTTTGAGAAAAATCTCTGCGAGTGTTTTGCTGTCAGAACAGTAACAAGCACGCTAAGGGGTAACGTGATAAGTGTTAAGAACGTCAGGCGGGGACTAATGGTGAACATCATGTACACGATACCGATGATTGACACAACACCAGAGATGAACTGCGTTAAGCTTTGCTGAAGCGTGTTACTTATCAGGTCAATGTCGTTACTCACCCTACTTATCACATCACCATGTGGGCGTGAGTCGTAAAACTTCAACGGTAGTTTCTTCAACTTCCCGTTAACATCCTCACGCATCTTTTTGACGACCCTTTGAGAGACCTCAGCCATAATAAGCCCCTGAGCAAAGTTGAGTAAACTAGCAACGGTGTAAAGTATTGACACGTTTAAAAGCACCCTAAGAATTTTTTCAAAATTCATCTTCGTGTTCAAAAAGCCAGCAAATGGTGTCTTTCTGAGCATGATAACCCTGAATATTTCCGTTGTTGCCTCTCCCATTATCTTCGGTGCACGGATGGTGAGTATCGTGGCAACGACAGTGACTAGCACTGCAAGTACTATCGCAAGCATGTACGGTCTCAAGAACCTAAGGAGCATTCTTATTGCTTTTCTAAAATCTCGCGGTTTCTCCCCACCTCTGGCGAACGCTGGACCTCCAGTAGGTCCCATGGGCCCCCTTCGGATGGGTCTTTTCGAATCCAACGATTCCCTTCTTTCCATGTTCCCTCACCTACCCTGAGCTTCAAACTCTTCCACGTCAAGTTGTGAAATAACGATATCACGATAAATCTCACAATTTTCCAATAAATCTCGATGTTTACCAATACCTACTATTTTGCCGTTGTGTAACACGATAATCTGGTCCGCATGCATAATCGTCGCCACACGCTGCGCAACAACAATCACCGTGGCGTCCTTGATCTCATTAAAGAGGCGCAGACGTATCTTCGCATCTGTTTTAAAGTCAAGTGCACTGAACGTGTCATCGAAAAGGTAGATCTTCGGCTGGCCAGCAACTGCACGCGCTATGGAGATGCGCTGCTTTTGACCACCCGAGAGATTTACACCGGCTTGTTCTAAGTAATGGTCCAATTTCTCTGGATACTTTTCGGCAAATTCCATAACTTGCGCTATCTGGGCTGCTCGCTCAACCATTTCGTCGGTAACCCATTCCCTACCAAATCTGATGTTCTCCCTTATTGTGCCGGAGAAAACATATGCCCTCTGAGTTGCGTATCCTATACTCCTTCGCAGAACACTAAACGGTATTTCTTTGACATCAACGCCGTCTATCTTCACCGAACCACTCGAAACATCGTAGAGACGCGGAATAAGATTCAAAAGTGTCGTTTTACCAGAGCCAGTGGCACCGATGATTGCGGTCACCTTTCCCGGTTGCGCACAGAAGGAAATATCTTTGAGTACTGGCTCAGCTGCACCTGGATAAATGAAGGATACATTCTCGAACTCTACCAATCCAGCCTCCAGCATCTCCTTACGTCCCGATTCATACCAAGTTGGTGTAGCACGCTCACCCTCCTTAACCTTCGGCTCGACAGAGAGTACCTCCTTAATCCTCCTGGCCGATACCGATGCACGAGGCAGGAAGATGAATATAACCGATATCATGATAAATGAAAACATCGTTTGCATTGCGTACTGCATTATCGCCATCATTTGACCAACCTGTAACTTACCAGCATCGATCTGCTTGGCACCAAACCAGATAATGAATATCATGGTATAGTTCATCACAATCATCATATACGGAAAGAGAAACGCGGCAATTCGATTTATCTTTAGTGCGGTTCTGACAAGATCAGTGTTCACCGACGAAAACCTTTCAATTTCCCTATCCTCTTTGTTGAAGGCCCTTATGACTCTGATACCGGTGATACGCTCGCGGACCACCGTGTTGAGGTTATCTATCTTTCGCTGCAAGCTCTTAAACCAAGGTATCGCAAACCCTGCGATAACACCCAATCCTCCGAGCATTACTGGAATGGAAATAAACAAAACGCCCGTGAGTTTCGCATCCTTTTGGACAGCCATGATGATACTCCCAACTGCCATCACCGGTGCCATGACCACCATCCGCAGCACCATCACCAATGCTTGCTGGATTTGGACTACATCGTTCGTCGTGCGCGTCAAAAGTGAAGAGGGGCTGAATTTATTAATCTCTTCCATAGAAAAAGACATGATTTTTGAAAACATCGCTTCCCTCAAGTCTCGTCCAACACCCATGCTCACAACCGATGAAGTGTAACTTGCCAAAATCGAAGCGGTGATGGCCAAGAATGAGTACAATAGCATCTTCCTGCCAACTTGCCAAATGTATGCTGTATCGCCCCTGACCACACCTTTGTCGACGATGTCGGACATCAAATCCGGTAGGTAGAGGTTAATCACCGACTGAAAAGCAACAAGTCCGATGGTCACAACAATGAGTAACAAGTATCTAAACAAAAACCTACTCATCCTCAGTCACTCCTTCATCTTCTCGAACTAAACCGTCCAGTATCCTCTGAACGATGTGCTTGAATTTCTCGACCTCATCTTCCGTTAATATACGCTTTATTTCCGTTTCAAGTTCTTGGACGAACTTTCTTGAATGTTCGAGCAACGCTTGTGCTTCATTCGACAGATACACTCTCTGAAGCCTTCTATCCTGCTGATCGGTCTTCCGAACAATCAAACCCTTCTTTTCAAATCTCTTTATCATTACCGCCACCGTTCCAGGTTCGAGTCCGAGCTTCTTAGCAATGTCTTTCTGACTCAAGCCGGGATGCTTATCAATTAAAAATAACATAGGTAACTGCCCAGGATGAAGTTCATGTAACTTGGCCAACGCACTGTACAATCTTTTAAATATCCTCCGTTGGAGCTTTGATAGTAGATAAATTACACTGTCTTCAGAGAAGGAACAATTCATCACATCACCTCCAAAATAATTATACGTATAACTATTTTACCACCACAAAGTACCTTGTCAAAGCCTTGCATGGTATAATTTCTGTGTGGAAGGTAAAACACGATAGTCGCGATTTGAAGAAAAATTGCTTGGGAGTGAGCGTTTTTTGAGACCTCAAAAACATATTTGCATCGTTGGTGGCGGGCCGGCTGGACTTTCGTGTGCATTGATGTTGAAGAGGTACGGTATATCTGCTAGAATATTCGAAAAAGAGGAAATAGGTGGGCTTATTCGTAATGCTTGGAGGGTGGAGAACATCCCCCTCATGCCTGCAAGATCCGGAGCGGAAATTGTTGCGGAGTTCAAAAGACTGATTGACATTAACGGGCTTGAAATCGTAAAGGACGAGATACTCTCAGTTGAGGATGGGAGATTATTTGGTATCAAAGGTGAATACCCCTACGACTTCTTGGTCATTGCCACAGGGACAAAACCTAAGCGAATTCCAGAGTTTGAAATCTCGGAACGAGTTTCATACGAGTACGTAAAGTTGCCTAGAGGAATATCGAACTTAGCCGTATACGGTGGTGGGGATATCGCCTTCGATGGAGCGCTAAAGGCCTTTGAAAATGGCATTAAGCCGGAAATTTTTATCCGCGGTGAGCGACCTCGTGCATTATTAAAGCTGGTTGAAGAAGCAAGGAATAGAAAAATTCCAATACATCATAAAACACCCATCCGGGAAGTTAGAAGTCATGGTGAGCGTTTGGTAATAGTTACTTCGCAAGGAGAACAGCAAGAATTCGACGCTCTACTTATCGCAATCGGCAGAGTTGAGAATCTACCAAAGATGAACGTGGAAAACTTCGACAAAGTACTCATCATAGGTGATGCAGCGCACGTGCATTACAGACAAATGAGTATTGCAATAGGTGAAGGCATAAAGGCCGCAATGATGATAATAGAATTACTTGGAGGTGCTGAGTGAAAATGGAAGTAATCGCAAAATATGGCAAGGAACAAGTTGCGTACGTTTATCTTGGGAAAACAAGTCGTGGGGCACTCGTTGAATTTGTCGAGTCTGTCCAGCCCCCAATTCCAAGGAAAAAAAAATGGGTACTCATCGTCTCCACAATGGACGGATGCCCGGTCGGCTGTAAAATGTGCGACGCTGGAGGGTATTACAAACGAAAATTAGCAAAGGAGGAAATATTGGAGCAAATACTCTTTCTGGTTAACCAACGTTTCGACCGCCATGTCCCAGTTGAGAAATTCAAAATCCAGTTTGCACGGGTCGGCGAACCTGCGTTGAACGATGCGGTACTTGACGTACTTGAAGAACTTCCCACCGTTCTCGATGCACCAGGATTACTTCCATCTATAAGCACCGTTGCACCGTTCGGGCGCACCGAATGGTTCGAAAGGCTCTTTGAAATAAAGGAAAAACACTACAGAGGCAGGTTTCAGATGCAATTTTCAATTCACAGCACCGACGAATTACAACGCGACGAGATAATTCCTGTAAAGAAATGGAACTTCGAAGAAATTGCCCGATATGGAGAAAAATTTGTCAAAGAGGGTGACCGCAAAATTACCCTCAACTTCGCCCTTGCAAGTGAAAATATAGTGAACGCGGGCGTGATTAAAAAATACTTCTCACCGGACAAATTTCTAGTGAAAATAACACCGGTCAACCCTACCTATAAGGCTTTGGAAAACGGTTTGAAATCGGACGTACTTGGCGATGGTTCACTTGTAAAGCACGCGCGCTTTGTTCAAGAACTAAAAGATGCCGGTTTTGAAGTTATCATCAGTGTTGGAGAGCTCGAAGAAAACAAAATAGGAAGCAACTGCGGTCAGTACATCCAGAGACACTTGAAAAGTCAGTTTAAAATAAGCGAAGGTTACGACCTTGTTCGTGAAAACTAAAATGCCATCCTAACCGCATGTTCCATCAACCCAAACAACGAGCCAATACCGTACGAAATGTGCAGCACGACAAATGCAGTGAGAACGTACGGTATAAGAGTGATTTTACGATTTTGAAGCGAAAGCACCGTGGCAAAGTATAAAGCCAAAGAAAGGTACAGAAGAGCTGGAAGCGATAGAAGAAAAAGATGAGATATGGTTTTTGTTGTTAAGAGCGCGAATCCACCGAAAATAGTAAGATAAAGAACGAAGAAAAGGGGCACTAAATGTCTGAATGAAAATGAATTTTTGGTGTACTTTGCACCTTTTGTTACCCATCTGCCGTTCTCGAAGTTGTTCTTCCACAATGCGGAGTATGAATCCCGTGCCAAATAGTATGCTTTTGTGTGGGGGACTAGCATCGTGCGGTACCCTGCTCTTTTGAGCCTGAGGTTGAACTCTAAATCCTGATTTCTTATAAACCTTTCATCAAAGAGTCCCACGTGTTCGAAGATCTCCTTCCTGTAAACACCGTAGGCTACGGTATCTACGTACATCTCAGTCTCAGTACCCAGTCTGTAGCGTGCACCACCAACACCAAAAGGATGTGACAAAACGGAAGCAATTGCCTTCGCCTTTTTGCTCTCGCTCCTTGCACGTACTTCCAAGACTCCTCCAGTTACATCCGCTTTTCCTTCTTCCAACACCTTTACACATGCTTCAAGGTAGTTTTTCGAGAAAACTGCGTGCGCACTCGCGATCATTATATAGCTCCCTTTTGCTTTCCTTATTCCGATGTTGAGCGCATGCGGTGTGTATCTCTTTTCGTTGTGCAAGATTAAAACCTTACCCGGATAACGTGACGCTATCGATCGAACCAAATCGAGTGTACCGTCGACACTTCCGCCGTCCACAACCAACACTTCGATATTACGATAACCACCATCCAAAAGACTAACGAGGCTCTTTTCCACTGTTTGAGCCTCATTATAGGTCGGAAGTATGACCGACACCAAGGGCTCGAGTAAACTCGAAACGTTAGTACGATCATTTCCGGTCATTACCTTACGCGTTCCCTCCTGCACCTGTCCTTTGACTTCTTCATAATGCCTCCATGCTTTGGCCTACATTATCTATATTACCATCGACAGCAGGCTTCTCAGAATCCTTACGCATGTATTCCTTGCCACTACCAGAACAGTCCCTAGAACGTTCCGCCGGCGCTTTTGCAAAATCAACAAGTTTTTTCTTGGTTTTGCCTTTGATCTCTTCAATTCTTTGATTTTCAATTCACCTTCGAACCTTGCAACGTCGAAAAAAGAAAACCTTTCAAAAACACGTACATTCGTCACATTCGAAGCTTCTACACCCGTCTTTTCTTCTATAAAAGCAACTAGTTTCTTCGCATCCAAACTATCGCTACTACCCAGGGCCATGAAGAGTCTGACCCGTTCATCAGCCTGCTTTAAAAAATCGAAGCTATTTATTTCATCGTATTTGTTCTTATCCACCTTGTTACGCATCACCTCGTTCAATAACATTTCCACAGCACCGATATCTCCAAATTTTTTCCATCAACCGTTCAGCAAACGTTAGTAGTAAGGCACTCTCAACTCTTGGTGAATGCTTAAGTTGGACTATAAGTGCCTCAAAATGCCTGCGGTAAATCTCCCCTATCTGCGGAATTCCTCCCTAATGATCCGTGCTTTGGAAAATCTTTTCAAGCTCAAAAAGTGGAGATGTTCTTCTTTCGAAACAAACGTAATTACTGTACCCTTCTCCCCCGCTCTACTGGTACGCCCAACACGGTGCACATGATGCTCCGGATCTCATAGAGCAGAAAAGTTCACCACGTGTGTAAGGCCGTCGATATCGATACCACGCTTTGCAATATCGATAGTCACGAGTATTTGAGTCCGACTACAATATCAACACCTTTTTTCAGATCATCAAATTGTCTCTCATAAGACTGGCTTGTGTAAATTGCCGTGATTTTCAAGTTCTTCCTACCTTTGAGTGAGTTGAGTTCATCTGCTATCTGCAACGCCAATTTTCTTGTTGGTGTGAGTATCAACGCTTTGGCTTTTCGAACGTATTGCTTCCCAGCCGTAAAGAGTTTCTTCAAGATGGGAATACCGAACGCAGCGGTTTTTCCAGTACCTATCTTCGCCTGAACTATGATATCTTTGTTACCTTCAAATGCGTGCTGAATAACCAAACTTTGAATTTCTGTAGGCTTTTCATATCCATTTTTCTTTATTGCTTCAAGTATTTCCGTACTCAAACCAAAAACTTCAAAACTAACAATATTTGAACTTTCTCTCACAAAACTCATCCTTTCTTTTCGCTCTCCGAATATAGTCTACCTATCTCCAGGAACCTGGCGGTCAAGCCTTTTTGGCCATTTCTTTCACTCTCCAAAAACTGCTACCGAACATCTTTCGAACTCTGGGATATGGAAAGCGAAAAAAGTGCTTGAAAAAGTTGTATATTCAAAAGATGTTGTATAACGTTTGTACCGCGTTAGACCACCGCACAAGTTAAGCTAAGGTTAAACCTTACGAACATTAATGAAATGAAAAAAAGGCCAGCGCAAACTGGCCAACGGAAAAATTGAAAATTCACTCCTCAAGCTTTGCAAGTAAAACATCCTTCATCTCCTTAAGAGCAAACTCGTGCATCGACTTATCAAAACTGTCCACCGCCTTTACGTGCACAACTGTTTCAATTCCCCGATTCCTGAGCTCCTCGACCGTGAAAAGCACACATATATGCGTCACCAATCCACTCACATGTACCTCGGTAACTCCAAGCTCTCTCAGAACTTCTTCTAAGTTCGTTCCGTAAAATGCTGAATAACGCGTCTTTTTGATTTCGTACACCTTTTTGTATCCATTCAACGCTTCCTTGAGCTCGTCAACGATCTCGCTACCGTACGTACCACCAACACAGTGTGTCCCCCAAATTTTGAACTCGTAGTCGTTTTCTTGGTGGTAATCTCTTGTGTAAATTATTGGCAATCCTTCATCCTTGAATTTTTTCACAAGCTCCAAAATAGGTTCAATAACGCGTTCAGCGCCGTTGAAATACAACGCTCCACCCGGTTTGGCAAAGTCGTTCTGAAGATCAATAATCATAAGTGCCTTCACACACATCACCTCCTGTTAAGGGAAGGAGAAATAAAACAAATTAACTGGGGGATCCACGCCTTGCAAGAACTCTACTTTCCGAAACTATTTCGGCAACTTTACCGAGCTTACGTTAAAAATCTTCAAGTCGTTGTCATTATCGGGAATCACAATCTTTCCCGATATTATCAACTCTTTTAAGTAGTTCATATCATCAAGCAGCCACGGAGCTCGAGAGAGAACTACGTCTTTCGTATACTTCATCTCGGACCACCCAACTGCGTCTTCTTTTAATCCAAGGAAAACAGTACCACCCTTGAACTCACCCGAATAAGCCCACTTTACTCCTAAATAACTCGCAACATCAACTCTCTTGAGTGCGCTTGTTAAAATGAGACCCGGAACGATGTAATCCTGATCCATATCTCCACCTATAGCGTAAAATAGTCTTTTTCCGGCAAGTGCAGCCTTCTTGATATTCTCAAATCCCTTACCAGCAACTGCTTCCGATCGTTCCTTCGCAGCTTCAAAAATACCCAAACCTGACGCACCTGCCGCCGCAAGAATTACATCCACCCCTTGTGAATACTGCGAAAGTGCCAATTCTTTACCCTTTTTAGGATCCGAAAATTCATTGGTATACCCAACAACTACCTTAACCTTTTTACCCCTCAACTGAGAATAAGCCTTCACACCGGCTTCGTATCCTATCCTGTAGCGCTCAACCGGGGGGATTCGCATTCCACCGATGAACCCGACATTTCCCGTTAACGTCATCGCAGCTGCAACATACCCTACAAAGAACGTACCTTCATGCTCTTTGAAAAGGAACCCCACAACGTTAGGCAACGGCTGGTCCAATGTGAAATCTATCGCCCCAAAGTAAACAGACGGATATTGCCGAGCAACTTTCTCGAGTGCATCTTTTAGAAGGAACCCCACAGCAAAGACAATACCCCCGTCTTTTTCCTTCATGACCTCCTCGGCAGCTTTCGAAAGGTTCGGAATGTAGTCTGTCTGTTCGTTTGAAACTATCACTTTTGCTTCGATTTTCAGTTCTGAAGCTGCCTTCTTGATTCCTGCCCACGTGCCGTCGTTAAAAGATTTATCACCCAAACCTCCTGTGTCGGTAACCATGATCGCCTTGAACGCAAAAAGCGATGAACTTAAAGTCACTACCACAACCATTAATCCAAAGACCAACTTTCCGAAGTTTTTCACAAACCTTCCCTCCTATCCTCGCTTGATTTTTACGTGGATCCCCCACTAAAATTAACATTCCATGAAAAGGCGAAAGAACCCTCCGAGTGTTGTTCACTTGTTGATTCTGTACTTCTTTATCGCCTCAAGAATCCTTTCCATCGTTTGTTCATCCGGGGCTTCGATTGTGTGCAGATGCACACCGCCCGAGATTTCAAGGAGTGGCTTTGTATTGGAAGCAACAAGTGCCGAAACAAATTTCTCAACATCATCGATCGATTCCACATCGATTCTTCCGATGATCTCACCGTAGATAGGGTGCTCGACAATAACGTCGATAACCTTACCACCGTTCTCGACTATAGTCCTTAGTTCTTCGTAAATCTCCTCCGCGGTATGTTTTACCGCAACAATTCTTCGCACATGTTCACCAGTGTCGAGCATGTAACCATCTCGCGTGGAAACAACATTGTATCCTTCCTCACGCAGCTGCGCAATATCGGACACTATCACTTGTCTTGTAACACCAAAAAATTCAGCCAGCTCCTTTCCCTTAATCGGTCTCTTTGACTTCTTGAGCATTTCCAATATTTGATAACGACGCTCCATGAAATCTGCCCCCATTCAGTGTCAACAGTAAGTGTTAATATCTGTCGTACTTATGATATCACGAACTTTTTCTAAACTCAAAAATAACTATCTTGCAACCTTTCTCCGAATAACAAGCAAAGGCACACTAAACATCCAAGCTTGGCTCGACATAATTGAGTTTCACCTTTCTAGACATTGAAATTCGTGATTTAGATGCCTAAACTTCCGCTTTCACGAATCTTTCAGAAATAATCCTTGCCACTCAAGAAAGGTTCCTAAGTAAGGATATAGATTAACATCAACGACATGGATATCGGTGAAGGACAAAATGATATCTTTTGCTAAGTCCGAAAAGAACAAGGTACGGCGTGTACAAGACCATATGATAAATATTCGTCAGCAAAGTAGCACGATTTAGCACGTTTTCCTAACAACACCTAACTAAAGTTTTGAAAAAAATAAACGTACCACAAGCAAACTTTGGTATAATTGAAAGATTTAAACAAAAGTGTTTTGTCTTCAACGGTCAGTGCCTAATTGATTTCATTTCGTCTTGTAGCTTCTTCATGACACCTCTTTTTCCCCTACCTACCCGGGCAAATTCCTTTGTGTTCACTCCCAGCCTCTTATCAGTTAAACACTCACCTCCAAATTCTTCCCAAGTCTTCTCGGTTGCAAAAGAAGATACGCTCCCTCTTTCCTTTTACTAACCCACGAATGTTTAAAAACTAAATCTTTTCATACACAAACTCCTCTATCTTTCCCGTCTTACTCGAAATGTTCATTCCAATCAAATACACTTCTTTCCCCTTGTACGGTTCATGATATCCCTTTGCCTTTATCTGCTC